>OJUG01000081.1_pt1 | contig 142681 bp, 125 predicted proteins | sample 1599841 | NCBI WGS metagenome assembly OJUG01 (sample SAMN04168659, study PRJEB22393) | human gut metagenome | biome: human gut microbiome; feature: stool | host: Homo sapiens | collected 2014-05-12 | reverse complement strand
TGCCTTCATGTGTGTGTCAATAGTTGCTTAAAAGACGACCGATCATAACGGCGAACGGAGCCGATGACAAGAAAGTTTTATCAGAACCTATCTTTCTTTGACCTTAACCATGCAAAACGTTCTTCAGGTTGTTGCAATAATGTTTCTTCATTAATTACATTAATTAAATCAATATCTTCCGTTCTTAAAAAAACATTAATTTGCCGCTCATTTTTCAGAATTACGGGTAGTGTTATTTGATTTTTTGCCCGTAACTCCTTAACTTTACGATAATAATCATTTATGGACAAATCGTGCGGAAGAATACTCAAAGCAAACTTCATATTTGATAAGGTATATTCATGAGCACAACATACCAATGTGTCGTCAGGTAACGCACTTAACTTTCTAAGTGATTGATACATTTGTGATGGTGTCCCTTCAAACAACCGACCACACCCACCAGAAAACAGCGTGTCGCCGCAAAATAGATAAGGTTTACTGAAGTAACAGATATGTCCTAAAGTGTGACCCGGTGTGGCAATTACACTAAATTCATGCCCCAAAACGAAGGCAGTTTCGCCATCTTTGACTACCTGTGTTGTTCCCTTATCTTGTGTCTCTTGTGGTCCATACACCACAATTTGCGGAAACTTTTCCACCAGTTCTTTTACGCCGCCAACGTGATCGTGGTGATGGTGGGTGAGAAATATGGCCTCCGGTTGCCAGTTATTGGCGGAAATGGCGTTTAATACTGGCTCTGCGTCCCCGGGATCGACAATCAGACAGCGACCTGCTTCATCATTCAAAACCCAGATGTAATTGTCATCAAAGGCGGGAATACTGTTAAGATTCATAGATTACCTCTCAGTGTGAAACGGAAGGTTGTGATGAAACCGGCAAGAGTCCCTCAAACTGTCGTGGCTCCTGATTGCTGGGGCGATTTGCCCTGGGGAGAGCTTTATCGCAAGGCGCTGGAGCGTCAGCTCAACCCGTGGTTCACTAAAATGTATGGTTTTCATCTGCTTAAGATTGGCAATTTAAGCGCAGAAATCAATTGCGAAGCGTGCGCGGTTTCTCATCAAGTGAATGTTTCTGCGCAAGGAATGCCCGTCCAGGTGCAGGCGGACCCACTTCATCTTCCTTTTGCCGATAAATCCGTTGATGTTTGTCTACTGGCACATACATTGCCGTGGTGCACTGATCCGCATCGTTTATTGCGTGAAGCCGATCGGGTACTGATTGATGATGGTTGGCTGGTGATTAGTGGCTTCAATCCCATCAGTTTAATGGGATTACGCAAACTTGTGCCGGTATTGCGCAAAACATCGCCCTATAACAGCCGGATGTTTACTCTGATGCGGCAGCTGGACTGGCTCTCTTTGTTGAATTTTGAAGTGCTACACGCCAGCCGTTTCCACGTTCTCCCGTGGAACAAACACGGAGGAAAACTATTGAATGCGCATATTCCTGCGCTTGGTTGCTTACAACTTATTGTTGCCCGGAAACGGACTATTCCTTTAACGCTAAATCCGATGAAACAGAGCAAGAATAAACCGCGAATTCGCCAGGCGGTTGGTGCCACCCGGCAATGTCGTAAACCACAGGCTTAAACTTCGACTTGATAGCCTGTATCTTCCAGTGTGGGATTCATTGCCGCAGCACGAGCCAGTTCATCACAGCGTTCGTTTTCCGGGTGTCCGGCATGGCCTTTAACCCATTCCCATTTGATTTGATGCTGCCCCAGAGCAGCATCAAGACGTTGCCAGAGATCGACATTTTTTACTGGTTTTTTGTCTGCTGTTTTCCAGCCACGTTTTTTCCAGTTATGGATCCACTGGGTGATACCCTGGCGGACATACTGGCTGTCGGTACTCAAAATGACTTTGCAATGTTCTTTTAACGCCTCCAGCGCGACAATAGCGGCCATCAACTCCATACGGTTGTTGGTGGTGCGGGTGTAGCCAGCGCTAAAGGTTTTCTCGCGTCCGCGATAGCGTAAAATAGCGCCGTAACCCCCAGGTCCAGGATTACCCAGACACGAACCATCGGTGAAAATTTCTACCTGTTTAAGCATCTCTGGTAGACTTCCTGTAATTGAATCGAACTGTAAAACGACAAGTCTGACATAAATGACCGCTATGAGCACTGCAATTACACGCCAGATCGTTCTCGATACTGAAACCACCGGTATGAACCAGATTGGTGCGCACTATGAAGGCCACAAGATCATTGAGATTGGTGCCGTTGAAGTGGTGAACCGTCGCCTGACGGGCAATAACTTCCATGTTTATCTCAAACCCGATCGGCTGGTGGATCCGGAAGCCTTTGGCGTACATGGTATTGCCGATGAATTTTTGCTCGATAAGCCCACGTTTGCCGAGGTAGCCGATGAGTTCATGGACTATATCCGCGGCGCGGAGTTGGTGATCCATAACGCAGCGTTTGATATCGGCTTTATGGACTACGAGTTTTCGTTGCTTAAGCGCGATATTCCGAAGACCAATACCTTCTGTAAGGTCACCGATAGCCTTGCGGTGGCGAGGAAAATGTTTCCCGGTAAACGCAACAGCCTCGATGCGTTATGTGCCCGCTACGAAATAGATAACAGTAAACGAACGCTGCATGGGGCATTACTCGATGCCCAGATCCTTGCGGAAGTTTATCTGGCGATGACCGGTGGTCAAACGTCGATGGCTTTTGCGATGGAAGGAGAGACACAACAGCAACAAGGTGAAACAACAATTCAGCGCATTGTGCGTCAGGCAAGTAAGTTACGCGTTGTTTTTGCGACAGATGAAGAGCTTGCAGCACATGAAGCCCGTCTTGATCTGGTGCAGAAGAAGGGCGGAACCTGCCTCTGGCGGGCATAAATACCTGTAAAAGGCGCTAAAAATAGCGACTTGGGCGATTTTTGCAGCAAACGATTCAAAAGATGAGAAAAACCGTTGACGAAGGGTGAGGCAATCCGTAATATTCGCCTCGTTCCCAACGGAACACAACGCGGAGCGGTAGTTCAGTCGGTTAGAATACCTGCCTGTCACGCAGGGGGTCGCGGGTTCGAGTCCCGTCCGTTCCGCCACCCTAATTAGGGGCGTAGTTCAATTGGTAGAGCACCGGTCTCCAAAACCGGGTGTTGGGAGTTCGAGTCTCTCCGCCCCTGCCAGAAATCATCCTTAGCGAAAGCTAAGGATTTTTTTTATCTGAAATAACCCTCTCCGAAGTAAATCCTTCTACCGGCATCCTTGCCAGCCATTCAGATTAATACACTTCATCCAGCACGTTAATTTTCAATAGATCGCGAATCAACGCATTTTTATCGCTATTTTGTAGCCATATGGCATAAAGCGGCCGTGAAAGTGTTGTGCTATCGACAACGGTATGCAGGCCGCCTTTTTTACGTGCCCAACTGACGGGTAGCCAGGTGCAACCATTAAGCATCGCAATCTGTTGCTGTGCCAGTTCAGCAGAACTGGTTGTCAGAATGGGAACTTCGTCAGCACCGATCAAACCTGCCTCATGCTGTTGAAAGTCTGGCCCCCACTCTAGTCGCAGATAGTTAAGATCTCCCTTTAGTTTAGAAGGGGCACTGGTATAAAGCGCTAAAGTGAAATACCCCAGCAACTGACTACAAAATTCGTCCATTTTGGGGGCTTCAGTTGTAATAAGAAGATCAAGCTGGCGTTCATGCAACTGTTTTACCAGAGACTGCCGTTGGGCAATTCGCGCTTCGAACTGTAAGCCTGTATGGACATCCTGATTTTGATACAAGCGTCCCAGCCACTGATTAAGCATACACTCCCACAGCGAGGCGCTGGCACCGATAGAAAACTCATTATGTCGTGAGGTATGCGCCACCTCCTTGCGGGCGGCCTGCCAGGTGCTCATGAGCGTTTCTGCATAAGGCAGAAGCTTTTCTCCGGCAGCGGTTAAACGGATATTGTTTCTGTGGCGGGTGAAAAGATTCACACCCAGTTGATTTTCCAGTTGTCTGATTCGAAAGCTCACGGCTGATTGGGTCAGATAGAGCGATTCAGCCGCTCGACCAAAGTGACGCGTTCGGCTAACTTCCAGGAAAGTTTTTAACAATTCCGTATCCACAGTGCTCTCCGCAAAATTATTTGTCGTTATGATTTAAATGTTTTGTTTTACACTCTGTCAAGCGTAACTAATACTCCGCGCCATAACTAGCTCGGTCAAAGAATTAGGAGCGTGCAGGATGGCGGAAAGCTTTACGACGACTAATCGATATTTCGACAATAAACATTATCCACGTGGATTCTCTCGTCATGGTGACTTCACCATCAAAGAGGCACAACTGCTTGAGCGTCATGGTTATGCCTTCAATGAGTTGGATCTTGGCAAACGCGAGCCGGTTACCGAGGAAGAGAAACTCTTCGTAGCAGTATGCCGTGGCGAACGTGAACCAGTGACAGAAGCAGAACGCGTGTGGTCCAAGTATATGACGCGTATCAAGCGTCCAAAACGTTTTCACACCCTTTCCGGCGGTAAACCGCAGGTTGAAGGTGCTGAAGACTACACCGATTCTGACGATTAATAAAAAGGGCGAAATGCCCTTTTTTTATGTCAGTAGTTTTTGCAGATGGATGAGCAAACGGTCAATCGCACGATAGCTAACTGCCTCCTGCAAATGCTGACGTGTGATAATGTCAGACTGATCAATATCAGCAATGGTTCGTGCAACTTTCAATAACCGCTGCCAGGCACGAATCGATAACCCCAGATGGATCAGCGTTTCTTCCAGCCACTGCGCATCTTCGCTCTCAAGCTTGCAGAATTGGCGTATTTCCGGATTATCCAGCCAGGCGTTCAGTTTATTCTGCCGCTTAAATTGGCGCTCTCTGGCGGCCATTACACGTTGTTTAACGGTGGTGCTGTTTTCTCCCGGCACTACCGTTTTACTCAAAATGCCGGGAGGCGGTAATGGGATCTCCAGTGAGAGATCGAAGCGGTCGAGAAAGGGCCCCGAGAGCCGGTTGAGATAACGTAATGTCTGTTCTGGTGTGCAGCGGTTATGGTTTCCCTGATAATGTCCGGTAGGGCTGGGATTCATCGCCGCGACAAGCTGGAAACGGGCTGGATAGGTTATTTTTGCTCGTGTGCGTGAAAGATGGATCTGCCCGGATTCAATCGGCTCTCGCAAGGCATCCAGTGTACGCCGTTCAAATTCAGGTAGCTCATCAAGAAAAAGCACGCCGTTATGCGCCAGCGAAATTTCACCTGGCCCTGGAATTGCACCACCGCCCACCATCGCAGTTAACGACGCACTGTGATGAGGTGAGCGGAACGGGCGTTGCCGCCATTGTTTTTGTACTGATTCAGCATTTACCAGACTTAATATCGCAGCGCTCTCCAGTGCCTCTTCATTGCTTAAATCTGGCAAAAGGCCATTAATACGGCTGGCGAGCATTGTTTTACCTGTTCCCGGCGGTCCAATCAGTAAAAGGTTGTGCCCGCCAGCGGCGGTAATTTCCAGTCCTCGCTTTCCTTGCTCCTGACCGACAACATCACTGAGATCATGTTGTAGCGCCCGGGATACTGCATTAGTTGGTTTCGGGTGTTCGAGAGCGTGCTTACCTTCCAGAAACGCGCAGACAGCCTGCAGATGATCGGCTATCAGGCATCCTTCACCGTTAATTAGCCCCACTTCATCTTCGTTATCTTTCGCGACGATAATTTTTCTGCCCGACTTAATAGCTTCAGTTGCACTGGAGATTGCGCCGGGAACGCCACGCAGAGCGCCTGTAAGCGCCAGTTCTCCGACTAATTCATATTCATCTAACTTATTGGCTGTAAGCTGTTCTGAGGCCGCCAGCAACGCAATAGCGATAGGCAAATCATATCGTCCCCCTTCTTTTGGCAGATCGGCTGGAGCAAGGTTGATGGTGATTTTTTTCGCCGGATATTCATATCCGCTATTGATAATGGCGCTGCGCACGCGATCGCGAGCTTCTTTTACCGTTGTTTCTGGTAAGCCCACCATCGTTAAGCCTGGTAGACCTTTACTGATATGTACCTCAACAGTGATTGGGGGCGCATTTACTCCCAGGGCTGCGCGGGTATGAACAATTGACAGTGACATAAGCCCTCCTTGAGTCACCATTATGTGCATAAGATATCGCTGCTGTAGCCCGCTAATTCGTGAATTTTAGTGGCTGATTCCTGTTTATTTGTGCAAGTGAAGTTGAGTTGTTCTGGCGGTGGAATGATGCTCGCAAAAATGCAGCGGGCAAAGGATGAACTACGAGGAAGGGAACAACATTCATACTGAAATTGAATTTTTTTCACTCACTATTTTCTTTTTAAAAAACAACAATTTCTCTTGAAATTATTAAAGACATCATAAAAATCGGCCAAAAAATATCTTGTGCTATTCGCAAAATCTATGGTAACTCTTTAGGCATTCCTTCGAACAAGATGCAAGAAAAGACAAAATGACAGCCCTTCTACGAGTGATTAGCCTGGTCGTGATTAGCGTGGTGGTGATTATTATCCCACCGTGCGGGGCTGCACTTGGACGAGGAAAGGCTTAGAGATCAAGCCTTAACGAACTAAGACCCCCGCACCGAAAGGTCCGGGGGTTTTTTTTGACCTTAAAAACATAACTGAGGAGCAGACAATGAATAACAGCACAAAATTCTGTTTCTCAAGATTCAGGACGGGGAACTAACTATGAATGGCGCACAGTGGGTGGTACATGCGTTGCGGGCACAGGGTGTGAACACCGTTTTCGGTTATCCGGGTGGCGCAATTATGCCGGTTTACGATGCATTGTATGACGGTGGCGTGGAACACTTGCTGTGCCGACACGAGCAAGGTGCAGCAATGGCGGCTATCGGTTATGCCCGTGCTACCGGCAAAACTGGCGTTTGCATCGCCACGTCTGGTCCAGGTGCAACCAACCTGATAACTGGGCTTGCGGACGCTCTGTTAGATTCCATCCCCGTTGTTGCCATCACCGGTCAGGTATCCGCAGCGTTTATCGGCACCGACGCATTTCAGGAAGTGGATATCCTGGGATTGTCGTTAGCCTGCACCAAGCACAGTTTCCTGGTGCAATCACTGGAAGAGTTACCGCGTATCATGGCCGAAGCGTTTGACGTCGCCAGCTCTGGTCGTCCTGGTCCAGTTTTGGTCGATATTCCAAAAGATATCCAGTTAGCCAGCGGCGATCTGGAACCGTGGTTCACCACCGTTGAAAACGAAGTGACTTTCCCACATGCCGAAGTCGAGCAAGCGCGTCAGATGCTGGCAAAAGCGCAAAAACCGATGCTGTACGTTGGCGGTGGCGTGGGCATGGCGCAGGCAGTTTCGGCTTTGCGTGAATTTCTCGCTGCCACAAAAATGCCTGCCACCTGTACGTTGAAAGGGCTGGGCGCAGTAGAAGCAGATTATCCGTACTATCTGGGCATGCTGGGGATGCACGGCACCAAAGCGGCGAACTTCGCAGTGCAGGAGTGCGATCTACTGATAGCCGTGGGCGCACGTTTTGATGACCGGGTGACCGGCAAACTGAACACCTTCGCACCACACGCCAGCGTTATCCATATGGATATCGATCCGGCAGAAATGAACAAGCTGCGTCAGGCACATGTGGCATTACAGGGTGATTTAAATGCTCTGTTACCAGCATTACAGCAGCCGTTAAATATCGATGACTGGCAGCAACACTGCGCGCAACTGCGTGATGAACATGCCTGGCGTTACGACCATCCTGGTGACGCTATCTACGCGCCGTTGTTGTTAAAACAACTGTCGGATCGTAAACCTGCGGATTGCATCGTGACCACAGATGTGGGGCAGCACCAGATGTGGGCTGCCCAGCACATCGTCCACACTCGCCCGGAAAACTTCATCACCTCCAGCGGCTTAGGCACCATGGGTTTCGGTTTACCGGCGGCGGTTGGCGCACAAGTCGCGCGACCGAACGATACTGTCGTCTGTATCTCCGGTGACGGCTCTTTTATGATGAATGTGCAAGAGCTGGGCACCGTAAAACGCAAGCAGTTACCGTTGAAAATCGTCTTACTCGATAACCAACGGTTAGGGATGGTTCGACAATGGCAGCAACTGTTTTTCCAGGAACGATACAGCGAAACCACCCTTACCGATAACCCCGATTTCCTCATGTTAGCCAGCGCCTTCGGCATCCCTGGCCAACACATCACCCATAAAGACCAGGTTGAAGCGGCACTCGACACCATGCTGAACAGTGATGGGCCATACCTGCTTCATGTCTCAATCGACGAACTTGAGAACGTCTGGCCGCTGGTGCCGCCTGGTGCCAGTAATTCTGAAATGTTGGAGAAATTATCATGATGCAACATCAGGTCAATGTATCGGCTCGCTTCAATCCGGAAACCTTAGAACGTGTTTTACGCGTGGTGCGTCATCGTGGTTTCCACGTCTGCTCAATGAATATGGCCGCCGCCAGCGATGCACAAAATATAAATATCGAATTGACCGTTGCCAGCCCACGGTCGGTCGACTTACTGTTTAGTCAGTTAAATAAACTGGTGGACGTCGCACACGTTGCTATCTGCCAGAGCACAACTACATCACAACAAATCCGCGCCTGAGCGCAAAAGGAATATAAAAATGACCACGAAGAAAGCTGATTACATTTGGTTCAATGGGGAGATGGTTCGCTGGGAAGACGCGAAGGTGCATGTGATGTCGCACGCGCTGCACTATGGCACCTCGGTTTTTGAAGGCATCCGTTGCTACGACTCGCACAAAGGACCGGTTGTATTCCGCCATCGTGAGCATATGCAGCGTCTGCATGACTCCGCCAAAATCTATCGCTTCCCGGTTTCGCAGAGCATTGATGAGCTGATGGAAGCTTGTCGTGACGTGATCCGCAAAAACAATCTCACCAGCGCCTATATCCGTCCGCTGATTTTCGTCGGTGATGTTGGCATGGGCGTAAACCCGCCAGCGGGATACTCAACCGATGTGATTATCGCCGCTTTCCCGTGGGGGGCGTATCTGGGCGCAGAAGCGCTGGAGCAGGGGATCGATGCGATGGTTTCCTCCTGGAACCGTGCTGCACCAAACACCATCCCAACCGCAGCGAAAGCCGGTGGTAACTACCTCTCTTCCCTGTTGGTGGGTAGCGAAGCGCGCCGCCACGGTTATCAGGAAGGTATCGCGTTGGATGTGAATGGTTATATCTCTGAAGGCGCAGGCGAAAACCTGTTTGAAGTGAAAGACGGTGTGCTGTTCACTCCACCGTTCACCTCCTCCGCGCTGCCGGGTATTACCCGTGATGCCATCATCAAACTGGCGAAAGAGCTGGGAATTGAAGTGCGTGAGCAGGTGCTGTCGCGCGAATCCCTGTACCTGGCGGATGAAGTCTTTATGTCCGGTACGGCGGCAGAAATCACGCCAGTGCGCAGTGTAGATGGTATTCAGGTTGGTGAAGGCCGTTGCGGCCCGGTTACCAAACGCATTCAGCAAGCCTTCTTCGGCCTCTTCACTGGCGAGACCGAAGATAAATGGGGCTGGTTAGATCAAGTTAATCAATAAATACAAAAAATGGGACGGCACGCACCGTCCCATTTACGAGACAGACACTGGGAGTAAATAAAGTATGCCTAAGTACCGTTCCGCCACCACCACTCATGGTCGTAATATGGCGGGTGCTCGTGCGCTGTGGCGCGCCACCGGAATGACCGACGCCGATTTCGGTAAGCCGATTATCGCGGTTGTGAACTCGTTCACCCAATTTGTACCGGGTCACGTCCATCTGCGCGATCTCGGTAAACTGGTCGCCGAACAAATTGAAGCGGCGGGCGGCGTTGCCAAAGAGTTCAACACCATTGCGGTGGATGATGGGATCGCTATGGGCCACGGGGGCATGCTTTATTCACTGCCATCTCGCGAACTGATCGCTGATTCCGTTGAATATATGGTCAACGCCCACTGCGCCGACGCCATGGTCTGCATCTCTAACTGTGACAAAATCACCCCGGGGATGCTGATGGCTTCCCTGCGCCTGAATATTCCGGTGATCTTTGTTTCCGGCGGCCCGATGGAGGCCGGGAAAACCAAACTGTCCGATCAGATCATTAAGCTCGATCTGGTTGATGCGATGATCCAGGGCGCAGACCCGAAAGTTTCTGACTCCCAGAGCGATCAGGTTGAACGATCCGCCTGCCCAACCTGCGGTTCCTGCTCTGGGATGTTTACTGCTAACTCAATGAACTGCCTGACCGAAGCGCTGGGCCTGTCGCAGCCGGGCAACGGCTCGCTGCTGGCAACCCACGCTGATCGCAAGCAACTGTTCCTCAATGCTGGTAAACGCATTGTTGAATTGACTAAACGTTACTACGAACAGGATGATGAAAGCGCACTGCCGCGTAACATCGCCAGTAAGGCGGCGTTTGAAAACGCCATGACGCTGGATATCGCGATGGGCGGCTCTACCAACACCGTTCTTCACCTACTGGCGGCGGCGCAGGAAGCGGAAATCGACTTCACCATGAGTGATATCGATAAGCTCTCCCGCAAAGTACCGCAGCTGTGTAAAGTCGCGCCGAGCACCCAAAAATACCATATGGAAGATGTTCACCGTGCTGGTGGTGTTATCGGTATTCTCGGCGAGCTGGATCGTGCGGGGTTACTGAACCGTGATGTGAAAAATGTACTTGGCCTGACGTTGCCGCAAACGCTGGAACAATACGACATCATCGTGACCCAGGATGATGCGGTAAAAAATATGTTCCGCGCTGGCCCGGCGGGCATTCGTACTACACAGGCATTCTCGCAGAATTGCCGCTGGGATACGCTGGACGACGATCGCTCCAATGGCTGTATCCGCTCGCTGGAACACGCCTACAGCAAAGACGGCGGCCTGGCGGTGCTCTACGGTAATTTCGCAGAAAACGGCTGCATCGTTAAAACCGCAGGCGTCGATGACAGCATCCTCAAATTCACTGGCCCGGCGAAAGTCTACGAAAGCCAGGACGACGCGGTAGAAGCGATTCTCGGCGGTAAAGTTGTCGCCGGAGATGTGGTAGTAATTCGCTATGAAGGCCCGAAAGGCGGTCCGGGGATGCAGGAAATGCTCTACCCAACCAGTTTCCTGAAATCAATGGGTCTCGGTAAAGCCTGTGCGCTGATCACCGACGGTCGTTTCTCTGGCGGCACCTCTGGTCTTTCCATCGGCCACGTCTCACCGGAAGCGGCAAGTGGCGGCAGCATTGGCCTGATTGAAGATGGTGACCTGATCGCTATCGACATTCCGAACCGTGGCATTCAGTTACAGGTAAGCGATGCCGAACTGGCGGCGCGTCGTGAAGCGCAGGAAGCTCGTGGCAACAAAGCCTGGACACCGAAAAATCGTGAACGTCAGGTTTCCTTTGCGCTGCGTGCCTACGCCAGCCTGGCAACCAGCGCCGACAAAGGCGCGGTGCGTGATAAATCGAAACTGGGGGGTTAATGATGGCAGACTCACAACCTCTCTCCGGCGCCCCGGAAGGCGCCGAATATTTAAGAGCGGTGCTGCGCGCGCCGGTCTACGAAGCGGCGCAGGTCACGCCGCTACAAAAAATGGAAAAACTCTCGTCGCGTCTCGATAACGTGATTCTGGTGAAACGCGAAGACCGTCAGCCAGTTCATAGCTTTAAGCTGCGCGGCGCATACGCCATGATGGCGGGCCTGACGGAAGAACAGAAAGCGCACGGCGTGATCACCGCTTCTGCGGGTAACCACGCGCAGGGCGTCGCGTTTTCTTCCGCACGGTTAGGCGTGAAGGCACTGATCGTCATGCCAACCGCCACCGCCGATATCAAAGTCGACGCGGTGCGAGGCTTCGGCGGCGAAGTGCTTCTTCACGGCGCGAACTTTGATGAAGCAAAAGCGAAAGCGATCGAACTATCACAGCAGCAGGGCTTCACCTGGGTGCCGCCGTTCGACCATCCGATGGTGATCGCCGGGCAAGGCACGCTGGCGCTGGAACTGCTCCAGCAGGACGCCCATCTCGACCGCGTATTTGTGCCAGTCGGCGGCGGAGGTCTGGCGGCGGGCGTGGCGGTACTGATCAAACAACTGATGCCGCAAATCAAAGTGATTGCCGTGGAAGCGGAAGACTCCGCCTGCCTGAAAGCGGCGCTGGATGCAGGTCATCCGGTTGATCTGCCACGCGTGGGGCTGTTTGCCGAAGGTGTTGCGGTGAAACGCATCGGCGACGAAACCTTCCGTTTATGCCAGGAGTATCTCGACGACATCATCACCGTCGATAGCGATGCCATATGTGCGGCGATGAAAGACCTGTTCGAAGATGTGCGCGCGGTAGCGGAACCCTCTGGCGCGCTGGCACTGGCGGGAATGAAAAAATATATCGCCCAGCACAACATTCGCGGTGAGCGGCTGGCGCATATTCTTTCTGGTGCTAACGTGAACTTTCACGGCCTGCGCTACGTCTCGGAACGTTGCGAACTGGGCGAACAGCGTGAAGCGTTGCTGGCGGTAACCATCCCGGAAGAGAAGGGCAGCTTCCTGAAGTTCTGCCAGCTGCTTGGCGGGCGCTCGGTCACCGAGTTCAACTACCGTTTTGCCGATGCCAAAAACGCCTGCATCTTTGTCGGTGTGCGCCTGAGCCGTGGCCTCGAAGAGCGCAAAGAAATTTTGCAGATGCTCAACGATGGCGGCTACAGCGTAGTGGATCTCTCCGACGACGAAATGGCGAAGCTGCATGTGCGCTATATGGTCGGCGGGCGTCCGTCGCATCCGTTGCAGGAACGCCTCTACAGCTTCGAATTCCCGGAATCGCCGGGCGCGCTGTTGCGCTTCCTCAACACGCTGGGTACGCACTGGAACATTTCTTTGTTCCACTATCGCAGCCATGGCACCGACTACGGGCGCGTACTGGCGGCGTTCGAACTTGGCGACCATGAACCGGATTTCGAAACCCGGTTGAATGAGTTGGGTTACGATTGCCACGACGAAACCAATAACCCGGCGTTCAGGTTCTTTTTGGCGGGTTAATGGTTCGGCAAAATCTTCCAGAATGCCTCAATCAGCGGCTCATGTAGCCGCTTTTTCTGCACACACACGCCCAGTTCAAACGGCGTTTTCTCATCACTGCGCTCTAAAATCATCACGCGGTTACGCACCGGTTCCGGGCTGTTTTCCAGCACCACTTCCGGCAACAAGGCTACGCCACAGCCGAGCGCCACCATCGACACCATCGCTTCATGCCCGCCGACCGTGGCGTAAATCATCGGGTTGCTGATTTTGTTGCGTCGAAACCACAACTCAATGCGCCGACGTACTGGTCCCTGATCGGCCATGATAAACGGCACTGTAGACCAGTCCGGCTTCTCTGCCGAAACTTGGTTACGCACCGGGCAGGGTAGCGCGGGGGCAATCAGCACTACTGCCAGATTCTCCAGCATCGAAAACGCCACTGCGCCGGGCAGAGTCTCCGGTTTCCCGGCAATCGCCAGATCCGCTTCGCCAGTGACGACCTTTTCCATCGCATCTGCCGCATCACCAGTCGTGAGTTTAATCTCCACCGACGGGTGTTCCGCGCGGAAGCGATCGAGAATCGGCGGCAGATGGCTGTAGGCAGCGGTCACCGAGCAGAAGATATGTAATTCGCCAGAGAGCGACGGTCCTTGCTGATCGATGGTGTGGCGCAGCTGTTGATACTGCAACAGCGTTTGCTGGGCGAAAACGCGCAGTTCTTCGCCTGCTTCGGTTAGCGTTACCGTGCGGTTATCGCGCACAAACAGCGGCTGACCGAGATCGTCTTCCAGGCGCTGAATCTGCCGAGAGAGCGTGGACGGGCTAACGTGCATTGCCCGCGCGCTGCGGCCAAAATGGCGGCTTTCCGCCAGATGCAGGAAGGTTTTCAGATCGCGTAAATCCAATGGCGCAGCCCTTAATGTTGACGTTGCAGAAATTGCAATATGACGTTGTGAATATATCAATTTCCGCAATAAATTTCCTGTCATATAGTGAATTCAATCTCGCAAACGCGAACCGAACAATAAGAAGCACAACATCACGAGGAATCACCATGGCTAACTACTTCAATACACTGAATCTGCGCCAGCAGTTGGCACAGCTGGGCAAATGTCGCTTTATGGGGCGCGATGAATTCGCCGATGGCGCGAGCTACCTTCAGGGTAAAAAAGTAGTCATCGTCGGCTGTGGTGCACAGGGTCTGAACCAGGGCCTGAACATGCGTGATTCTGGTCTCGATATCTCCTACGCTCTGCGTAAAGAAGCGATTGCCGAGAAGCGCGCATCCTGGCGTAAAGCAACCGAAAACGGCTTCAAAGTTGGCACTTACGAAGAACTGATCCCGCAGGCGGATCTGGTGGTTAACCTGACGCCAGACAAGCAGCACTCTGACGTAGTGCGTTCCGTTCAGCCGCTGATGAAAGACGGCGCGGCGCTGGGCTACTCTCATGGTTTCAATATCGTAGAAGTGGGTGAGCAGATCCGTAAAGACATCACCGTCGTAATGGTTGCGCCGAAATGCCCTGGCACCGAAGTACGTGAAGAGTACAAACGTGGATTCGGCGTACCGACGCTGATTGCCGTTCACCCGGAAAACGATCCGAAAGGCGAAGGCATGGCGATCGCTAAAGCATGGGCGGCAGCAACCGGTGGTCACCGTGCGGGCGTTCTGGAATCCTCTTTCGTTGCGGAAGTGAAATCTGACCTGATGGGCGAGCAAACCATCCTGTGCGGTATGTTGCAGGCTGGTTCTCTGCTGTGCTTCGACAAGCTGGTGGAAGAAGGCACCGATCCGGCATACGCAGAAAAACTGATTCAGTTCGGTTGGGAAACCATCACCGAAGCGCTGAAACAGGGCGGCATCACCCTGATGATGGACCGTCTTTCTAACCCGGCGAAACTGCGTGCTTACGCGCTCTCTGAGCAACTGAAAGAGATCATGGCGCCGCTGTTCCAGAAACATATGGACGACATCATCTCCGGCGAATTCTCCTCCGGCATGATGGCTGACTGGGCCAACGACGATAAGAAACTGCTGACCTGGCGTGAAGAGACCGGCAAAACCGCGTTCGAAACCGCGCCGCAGTATGAAGGCAAAATCGGCGAACAGGAGTACTTCGATAAAGGCGTACTGATGATCGCGATGGTAAAAGCAGGCGTTGAACTGGCGTTTGAAACCATGGTGGATTCTGGCATCATCGAAGAATCTGCTTACTATGAATCACTGCACGAACTGCCGCTGATTGCCAACACCATCGCCCGTAAGCGTCTGTACGAAATGAACGTGGTTATCTCCGATACTGCCGAGTACGGTAACTATCTGTTCTCTTACGCTTGTGTGCCACTGCTGAAACCGTTTATGGCAGAGCTGCAACCGGGCGACCTGGGTAAAGCTATTCCGGAAGGTGCGGTAGATAACGCGCAGCTGCGTGATGTAAATGAAGCGATTCGCAGCCATGCGATTGAGCAGGTAGGTAAGAAACTGCGCGGCTATATGACAGATATGAAACGCATTGCTGTTGCGGGTTAATAGCGATTCAGAGTTCAAGGCCTTCTCCCGGAGAAGGCCTTGCTGTTAATTACGGTACAGCACCTTAATGATGTGGTAACCGAACTGGGTATGCAGCGGGCCGGTTGGCTCCAGTACCGGACAAGAGAAAACCACTTTATCGAACGCCGGAACCATTTGACCCTGGCGGAATTCACCCAAATCACCGCCGCGTTTGCCTGACGGGCAAATGGAGTGTTTCTTCGCCAGCTTGCCGAAATCGGCACCGTTCTTGATCTGCTCGAGAAGATCCAGAGCCAGTTTCTCTTCTTTTACAAGGATATGCAGTGCTGCTGCTGTTTTTGCCATGATCGTGCCTTGAGTGGTATGGATGAGGCTGGCTATACTACCACGCTGTTATTTTCCCCTCCCGACTTTCATTGAGCGATTTTCCTATGCGTCTAAACCCCGGCCAACAACAAGCTGTCGAATTCGTTACCGGCCCCTGCCTGGTGCTGGCGGGCGCGGGTTCCGGTAAAACTCGTGTTATCACCAATAAAATCGCCCATCTGATCCGCAGTTGCGGTTATCAGGCGCGACATATCGCGGCTGTGACCTTTACCAATAAGGCGGCACGCGAGATGAAAGAGCGTGTCGGGCAGACGCTGGGGCGCAAAGAGGCGCGTGGGCTGATGATCTCCACCTTCCACACGCTGGGGCTGGATATCATCAAACGCGAGTATGCGGCGCTGGGGATGAAGGCTAACTTTTCGCTGTTTGACGATACCGATCAGCTTGCTTTGCTTAAAGAGTTGACCGAGGGGCTGATTGAAGATGACAAAGTTCTCCTGCAACAGCTAATTTCGACCATCTCCAACTGGAAGAACGATCTCAAAACACCGGCGCAGGCGGCGGCAGAGGCAAAGGGCGAGCGGGACCGTATTTTTGCCCATTGTTATGGGCTGTATGATGCACACCTGAAAGCCTGTAACGTTCTCGACTTCGATGATCTGATTTTATTGCCGACGTTGCTGCTGCAACGCAATGAAGAAGTCCGCGAGCGCTGGCAGAACAAAATTCGCTACCTGCTGGTGGATGAGTATCAGGACACCAACACCAGCCAGTATGAACTGGTGAAACTGCTGGTGGGCAGCCGCGCGCGCTTTACCGTGGTGGGTGACGATGACCAGTCGATCTACTCCTGGCGCGGCGCACGTCCGCAGAATCTGGTGCTGCTGAGCCAGGATTTTCCGGCGCTGAAGGTGATTAAGCTTGAGCAGAACTACCGCTCTTCCGGACGTATTTTGAAAGCGGCGAACATCCTGATCGCCAATAACCCGCACGTCTTTGAAAAGCGTCTGTTCTCCGAACTGGGTTACGGCACAGAGCTAAAAGTTTTAAGCGCGAATAACGAGGAACATGAAGCCGAGCGCGTCACCGGCGAGCTGATCGCCCATCACTTCGTCAATAAAACGCAGTACAAAGATTACGCCATTCTTTATCGCGGCAACCATCAGTCGCGGGTATTTGAAAAATTCCTGATGCAAAACCGCATCCCGTACAAAATATCTGGTGGTACGTCGTTTTTCTCTCGTCCTGAAATCAAGGACTTGCTGGCTTATCTGCGCGTGCTGACTAACCCGGACGATGACAGCGCATTTCTGCGTATCGTTAACACGCCGAAGCGAGAGATTGGCCCGGCGACGCTGAAAAAGCTAGGTGAATGGGCGATGACGCGCAATAAAAGCATGTTTACCGCCAGCTTTGATATGGGCCTGAGTCAGACGCTTAGCGGACGTGGTTATGAAGCATTGACCCGCTTCACTCACTGGCTGGCAGAAATCCAGCGTCTGGCGGAGCGGGAGCCGATTGCCGCGGTGCGCGATCTGATCCACGGCATGGATTATGAATCCTGGCTGTACGAAACATCGCCCAGCCCGAAAGCTGCCGAAATGCGCATGAAGAACGTCAACCAACTGTTTAGCTGGATGACGGAGATGCTGGAAGGCAGCGAACTGGATGAGCCGATGACGCTCACCCAGGTGGTGACGCGCTTTACTCTGCGCGACATGATGGAGCGCGGCGAGAGCGAGGAAGAACTGGATCAGGTGCAACTGATGACTCTGCACGCGTCGAAAGGGCTGGAGTTTCCCTATGTCTACATGGTTGGTATGGAAGAAGGGTTTTTGCCCCACCAGAGCAGCATCGATGAAGACAATATTGATGAGGAGCGGCGGCTGGCCTATGTCGGCATTACCCGCGCCCAGAAGGAATTGACCTTTACGCTGTGTAAAGAACGCCGTCAGTACGGCGAACTGGTGCGCCCGGAGCCGAGCCGCTTCCTGCTGGAGCTGCCGCAGGATGATTTGATTTGGGAACAGGAGCGCAAAGTGGTCAGCGCCGAAGAACGGATGCAGAAAGGGCAAAGCCATCTGGCGAATCTGAAAGCGATGATGGCGGCAAAACGAGGGAAATAATCAAGGCCGGAAAAAATGTGTCAGCATCGCATCCGGCACTTACTCATTAATGCACTTCCAGCGGCCAGTGGACATAGCTCTGCCACTGGCTTTCCTGAACAATAATCTCTTTACCCAGCGGATGTTGGGTTAGCCAACCTTGCGGAAGCGTCAAGGTCAACAGTTCATGGTTAGCCTGTAATGTCATCTCTGGCACGAGATCGTCACGGCGACGGCTGGCAAAAATGATAGCCAGGCGGAGTAAACGGCAGAGTTGTTCTGCGACGCGCGGTGGTACGGCATTTTGCTGATGCAGCGATGAGAGATCGACCGGATTAGTCTGGTTGAGCAGTAGCGTCGCCAGCAGTTTTTTCTGTGCGGGGGTAAAACCGGGAAGATCCAGGTTACGCACCAGATAAGCAGCGTGTTGCGGCGCTTGTTTGAAGTCAACGCTCAGGCCGATTTCATGAAGCTGACAGGCGCTGATGAGCAAATCGCGGCTTATTGCTTCAAGATGCCATTCATTTTCCACCTGATCGAAGAAGTTAGCCGCAACTTTGGTTACGCGCTGTGCCTGATCAATATCGATCATAAAGCGGCGCTGAATATTACGCAGCGTACGGCTGCGAATATCCTGCTCGACGGTAAGATGCAACATACCGTAGACCAGGCCTTCACGCAGCGCACCGCCCGCCAGGGTCATACACTGAATATTCAGTTCGGTAAAAATGGCTATCAGGATCGCCAGACCACTCGGGAACACTAACGCACGTTCCAGCGTCAGCCCGTCAATCTCTAGCTCTTCCAGCCGACCGCAATGAATGGCGCGTTGTTTCAGTTGCTGCAACTTTTCCAGGGTAATGCGTTCATCCATCCCCTGTGCCATCATGATTTCCTGTAACGCCTGCACGGTGCCGGAAGCGCCAACGCACACTTTCCAGCCGTGATACCGTAATTCATCGGCAACCGGACGTAACACTTCGCGTGCCGCTTTTTCTGCAGCATCAAAATTTTCCTGCCCCAGATTACGATCGGCAAAATAGCGTTCCAGCCAGGTAACGCAGCCCATCGACAGGCTGAACAAAGAGGTGGTTTGTGCACCCGTGCCGGTTACCAGTTCAGTACTGGCTCCGCCGATATCCACCACCAGGCGCTGATCGGCACCGCCAGTGGTGTGAGCAACGCCCTGATAAATCAGACGCGCTTCCTCTTCACCGCTGATCACCTGTACCGGACAACCGAGGATTTCCTGCGCTTTGGCAATAAAATCACCCGCATTGACGGCAAGGCGTAATGTCGCCGTAGCGACAACGCGAATTTGCGAGGGAGGGATATCTTGCAGACGTTCAGCAAACAGGCGCAGACATTGCCAACCGCGCTCCATTGCTTCATTAGACAGGGCATTTTCGCTATTCAGGCCAGCAGCCAGACGCACTTTGCGTTTTATTCGCGTCAGCGTCTGGATGCTTCCAGCCACCTCGCGCACAACCAGCATATGAAAACTATTCGAACCGAGATCAATGGCTGCATACAGCGACGAGGTGGAACCCATACTCTTCATCCTTCAATCTGTCTCTGTGTTGGCTGCATTCTTTCACCTGAATCACTTACGACAGTAAACTCATCGGGATTCATTCTCTTGCCATCTTGATACAGCTTGAATGATTTGGAGTATGACATTTTTTCTTTAACCTGAACGACGACGATTACGCGGAGCGCCAGTACGACGCGGACCATTGCCTGTGCGCGGGCGCGTGAGGCGCAGCGGTTTTGGCAGATCGGTCATCAATGCGTCCGGATTGTATTTACTTACCGGAATTGAGTGACCAATATAGGTCTCAATAGCAGGCAAATTCAATGCATACTCTTCACACGCCAGGCTGATGGAATGACCGCTTGCGCCAGCGCGACCTGTACGACCAATACGGTGAACGTAATCTTCACAGTCATCGGGTAAATCGTAGTTAAAGACGTGTGTCACAGCAGGAATATGCAAACCACGCGCGGCAACGTCGGTGGCAACCAGAATATCCAGATCGCCACGGGTAAATTCATCAAGAATACGCAGACGTTTTTTCTGCGCGACATCGCCTGTCAATAAACCGACACGATGACCATCTGCCGCCAGGTGGCCCCAGATCTCTTCACAACGGTGTTTGGTGTTGGCGAAAATAATCGCTCTGTCTGGCCACTCTTCTTCGATCAGCGTTTGCAGCAAACGCATTTTTTCTTCGTTAGAAGGGTAGAAAAGCTCTTCTTTAATACGGTGACCCGTTTTCTGTTCCGGTTCCACTTCAATATATTCGGCATTGTTCATCTGCTCGAACGCCAGTTCACGTACCCGGTACGAAAGCGTGGCGGAGAACAGCATGTTGAGGCGCTGGTTTGCAGGCGGCATACGGCGGAACAGCCAGCGGATATCTTTAATAAAGCCCAGATCGTACATGCGATCGGCTTCGTCCAGCACCACCACCTGAATGGCACCGAGGTTAATGTGGTTCTGCTTGGCGTAGTCAATTAAACGACCCGTGGTGCCAATCAGAATGTCAACGCCGCTTTCCAGCACTTTCAGCTGTTTGTCGTAGCCATCACCACCGTAAGCCAGACCCAGCTTCAGGCCGGTAGCTTCCGCCAGCGGTTCCGCGTCGGCGTGGATCTGCACGGCAAGTTCACGCGTCGGTGCCATAATTAAGGCACGCGGCTGATTCACCTTGCGATCAGCAATCGCGGGATGAGAGAGAAGATAATGAAACGTTGACGTAAGAAACGCCATCGTTTTCCCGGTACCGGTTTGCGCCTGCCCGGCTACGTCACGACCCGCCAGCGTCAGCGGAAGGGCCAGTGCCTGAATGGGCGTACAGTTATGAAACCCTTTTTTTTCAAGGGCTTCTACAACCTTCGGATGCAGGGCGAAGTCGGAAAACTTCTGTTCTGTTAAATGTGTTTTGCTCATAGTGTGGTAGAATATCAGCTTACTATTGCTTTACGAAAGCGTATCCGGTGAAATAAAGTCAACCTTTAGTTGGTTAATGCTACATCAACACGTCGTTGATTAATGCTACACCAATGCACCAGGCTTATTCCTGTGGAGTTATTATGAGCGATAAAATTATTCACCTGACTGACGACAGTTTTGACACGGATGTACTCAAAGCGGACGGGGCGATCCTCGTCGATTTCTGGGCAGAGTGGTGCGGTCCGTGCAAAATGATCGCCCCGATTCTGGATGAAATCGCTGACGAATATCAGGGCAAACTGACCGTTGCAAAACTGAACATCGATCAAAACCCTGGCACTGCGCCGAAATATGGCATCCGTGGTATCCCGACTCTGCTGCTGTTCAAAAACGGTGAAGTGGCGGCAACCAAAGTGGGCGCACTGTCTAAAGGTCAGTTGAAAGAGTTCCTCGACGCTAACCTGGCGTAAGGGAATTTCATGTTCGGGTGCCCCGTCGCTAAAAACTGGACGCCCGGCGTGAGTCATGCTAACTTAGTGTTGACTTCGTATTAAACATACCTTATTAAGTTTGAATCTTGTAATTTCCAACGCTTCCCGTTTTATCTTAAATGCGAAGTGAACAGATTTCTGGCTCGTCACTCAATCCGTCTTGTCGTTTCAGTTCTGCGTACTCTCCTGTGACCAGGCAGCGAAAAGACATGAGTCGATGACCGTAAACAGGCATGGATGATCCTGCCATACCATTCACAACATTAAGTTCGAGATTTACCCCAAGTTTAAGAACTCACACCATTATGAATCTTACCGAATTAAAGAATACGCCGGTTTCTGAGCTGATCACTCTCGGCGAAAATATGGGCCTTGAAAACCTGGCTCGTATGCGCAAGCAGGACATTATTTTTGCCATCCTGAAGCAGCACGCAAAGAGTGGCGAAGATATCTTTGGTGATGGCGTACTGGAGATATTGCAGGATGGATTTGGTTTCCTCCGTTCCGCAGACAGCTCCTACCTCGCCGGTCCTGATGACATCTACGTTTCCCCTAGCCAAATCCGCCGTTTCAACCTCCGCACTGGTGATACCATCTCTGGTAAGATTCGCCCGCCGAAAGAAGGTGAACGCTATTTTGCGCTGCTGAAAGTTAACGAAGTTAACTTCGACAAACCTGAAAACGCCCGCAACAAAATCCTCTTTGAGAACTTAACCCCGCTGCACGCAAACTCTCGTCTGCGTATGGAACGTGGTAACGGTTCTACGGAAGATTTAACCGCTCGCGTACTGGATCTGGCATCACCTATCGGTCGTGGTCAGCGTGGTCTGATTGTGGCACCGCCGAAAGCCGGTAAAACCATGCTGCTGCAGAACATTGCTCAGAGCATTGCTTACAACCACCCGGATTGTGTGCTGATGGTTCTGCTGATCGACGAACGTCCGGAAGAAGTAACCGAGATGCAGCGACTGGTAAAAGGTGAAGTTGTTGCTTCTACCTTTGACGAACCCGCATCTCGCCACGTTCAGGTTGCGGAAATGGTGATCGAGAAGGCGAAACGCCTGGTTGAGCACAAGAAAGACGTTATCATTCTGCTCGACTCCATCACTCGTCTGGCGCGCGCTTACAACACCGTTGTTCCGGCGTCAGGTAAAGTGTTGACCGGTGGTGTGGACGCCAACGCCCTGCATCGTCCGAAACGCTTTTTCGGTGCGGCGCGTAACGTGGAAGAGGGCGGCAGCCTGACCATTATCGCGACGGCGCTTATCGATACCGGTTCTAAAATGGACGAAGTTATCTACGAAGAGTTTAAAGGTACAGGCAACATGGAACTGCACCTCTCTCGTAAGATCGCTGAAAAACGCGTCTTCCCGGCTATCGACTACAACCGTTCCGGTACCCGTAAAGAAGAGCTGCTCACGACTCAGGAAGAACTGCAGAAAATGTGGATCCTGCGCAAAATCATTCACCCGATGGGCGAAATCGATGCAATGGAATTCCTCATTAATAAACTGGCAATGACCAAGACCAATGACGATTTCTTCGAAATGATGAAACGCTCATAAATTTGTCTTATGCCAAAAACGCCACGTGTTTACGTGGCGTTTTGCTTTTATATCTGTAATCTTAATGCCGCGCTGGCGATGTTAGGAAAATTCTTGGAATTTGCTGGTGTGTTATGCAATTTGCATATCAAGTGGTTAATTTTCGCATAGTGCTGGTAGGTTCGGAACGGACTTTCCTTTCTGAATAAAGGTCTTCGTGGTTATACTTCTGCTAATAATTTTCTCTGAGAGCATGCATTGTGAATTTACTGACAGTGAGTACTGATCTCATCAGTATTTTTTTATTCACGACACTGTTTCTGTTTTTTGCCCGTAAGGTGGCAAAAAAAGTCGGTTTAGTGGATAAACCAAACTTCCGCAAACGTCACCAGGGATTGATACCTCTCGTTGGGGGGATTTCGGTTTACGCAGGGATTTGCTTCACGTTCGGAATTGTCGACTACTATATTCCGCAGGCATCTCTCTATCTCGCTTGTGCTGGTGTGCTTGTTTTCATTGGCGCGCTGGATGACCGTTTTGATATTAGCGTAAAAATCCGAGCCACCATACAGGCCGCTGTTGGCATTGTTATGATGGTGTTCGGCAAACTTTATCTCAGTAGCCTGGGTTATATCTTTGGCTCCTGGGAGATGGTGCTCGGACCGTTTGGTTACTTCCTGACGCTATTTGCCGTCTGGGCGGCCATTAATGCGTTCAACATGGTTGATGGCATTGATGGCTTGCTGGGCGGGTTGTCCTGCGTCTCGTTTGCAGCAATCGGTATGATTTTGTGGTTCGACGGGCAAACCAGTCTCGCAATCTGGTGCTTTGCGATGATCGCCGCCATCCTGCCATACATCATGCTTAACCTTGGTATCCTGGGTCGCCGCTACAAAGTCTTTATGGGGGATGCGGGCAGTACGCTGATTGGTTTTACCGTGATCTGGATCCTGCTCGAAACGACCCAGGGCAAAACTCATCCCATCAGCCCGGTTACCGCTTTGTGGATTATCGCCATTCCGCTAATGGATATGGTGGCGATTATGTACCGTCGCCTGCGTAAAGGCATGAGCCCATTCTCTCCAGACCGTCAGCATATTCACCATTTGATCATGCGTGCCGGGTTTACTTCCCGCCAGGCGTTTGTGCTGATTACCCTTGCCGCAGCACTGCTCGCTTCCATTGGCGTGCTGGCAGAATATTCTCATTTTGTCCCGGAGTGGGTCATGCTGGTGCTCTTTTTGCTAGCATTCTTCCTCTATGGATATTGCATTAAGCGTGCCTGGAAAGTTGCTCGCTTTATTAAGCGCGTAAAACGCAGACTGCGTAGAAATCGTGGTGGCAGCCCCAATTTAACCAAATAAATGAGGATGTGATGACACAACCAATGCCTGGGAAACCGGCCGAAGACGCTGAAAATGAACTGGATATTCGTGGGTTGTTTCGTACCTTGTGGGCTGGGAAGCTATGGATTATTGGCATGGGGCTGGCGTTTGCGTTAATCGCGCTGGCGTATACTTTTTTTGCTCGTCAGGAGTGGAGCGCGACGGCGATTACCGATCGTCCAACGGTGAATATGCTGGGCGGGTACTACTCACAGCAGCAATTTTTGCGTAACCTGGATGTCCGTTCAAACATGGCTTCTGCCGACCAACCATCGGTCATGGACGAAGCTTATAAAGAGTTTGTTATGCAACTGGCCTCGTGGGATACCCGCAGAGAGTTCTGGCTGCAAACCGACTATTACAAACAGCGGATGGTGGGCAACAGCAAAGCCGATGCGGCGTTGCTGGATGAAATGATTAACAACATCGTGTTTATTCCCGGTGACTTTACCCGCGCGGTCAATGACAGCGTGAAGCTTATTGCCGAAACCGCGCCTGACGCTAATAACCTGTTACGTCAGTATGTTGCTTTTGCCAGCCAGCGTGCAGCCAGCCATCTGAATGATGAGCTGAAAGGCGCATGGGCGGCACGCACTATCCAGATGAAAGCTCAGGTGAAGCGTCAGGAAGAGGTGGCGAAAGCCATCTATGACCGCCGGATGAACAGTATTGAACAGGCGCTGAAAATTGCTGAGCAGCATAATATTTCGCGCAGTGCGACAGATGTGCCTGCCGAGGAATTACCTGATTCAGAAATGTTCCTGCTTGGGCGTCCAATGCTCCAGGCTCGACTGGAAAATTTACAGGCCGTCGGTCCGGCCTTTGATCTCGACTATGATCAAAATCGGGCCATGTTAAACACCCTGAATGTTGGTCCAACCCTGGATCCGCGTTTTCAGACCTATCGCTATTTGCGTACGCCGGAAGAACCGGTAAAACGCGATAGCCCACGTCGTGCCTTCCTGATGATTATGTGGGGCATTGTCGGGGGACTGATCGGGGCTGGTGTCGCATTAACCCGCCGTTGCTCGAAATAGCAACACTGCTGCGGTGAGCGCAAAGGCGCTCGCCGCTTATTCGAAGAGAATCGATGTGAAAGTACTGACTGTATTTGGTACGCGCCCGGAAGCCATCAAGATGGCACCGTTGGTGCATGCGTTGGCAAAAGATCCTTTTTTTGAGGCTAAAGTTTGCGTCACTGCGCAGCATCGGGAGATGCTCGATCAGGTGCTGAAACTCTTTTCCATTGTACCTGACTACGATCTCAACATAATGCAGCCAGGACAAGGCCTTACAGAGATAACCTGTCGGATTCTGGAAGGGCTAAAACCTATTCTTGCCGAGTTCAAACCAGATGTCGTGCTGGTTCACGGCGATACTACGACGACGCTGGCAACCAGCCTGGCGGCGTTTTATCAGCGTATTCCTGTTGGTCACGTTGAGGCTGGTCTGCGCACGGGCGATCTCTATTCGCCGTGGCCGGAAGAGGCTAACCGTACATTGACCGGGCATCTGGCGATGTATCATTTTTCTCCAACCGAAACTTCCCGGCAAAACTTGCTGCGTGAAAACGTTGCGGATAGCCGAATCTTCATTACTGGTAATACAGTCATTGATGCACTGTTATGGGTGCGTGACCAGGTGATGAGCAGCGATACGCTGCGTTCAGAACTGGCGGCAAATTACCCGTTTATCGACCCCGATAAAAAGATGATTCTGGTGACCGGTCACAGGCGTGAGAGCTTCGGTCGTGGCTTTGAAGAAATCTGCCATGCGCTGGCAGACATCGCCACCACGCACCAGGACATCCAGATTGTCTATCCGGTGCATCTCAACCCGAACGTCAGAGAGCCGGTCAATCGCATTCTGGGGCATGTGAAAAATGTCATTCTGATCGATCCCCAGGAGTATTTACCGTTTGTCTGGCTGATGAACCACGCCTGGCTGATTTTGACCGACTCAGGCGGCATTCAGGAAGAAGCGCCTTCGCTGGGGAAACCGGTGCTGGTGATGCGCGATACCACTGAGCGTCCGGAAGCGGTGACGGCGGGTACGGTGCGTCTGGTCGGCACGGATAAGCAGCGAATTGTCGAGGAAGTGACGCGTCTTTTAAAAGACGAAAACGAATATCAAGCTATGAGCCGCGCCCATAACCCGTATGGTGATGGTCAGGCATGCTCTCGCATTCTGGAAGCGTTAAAAAATAATCGGATATCACTATGAGTTTTGCGACCATTTCTGTTATCGGACTGGGTTACATCGGGCTGCCTACAGCAGCTGCGTTTGCCTCAAGGCAAAAACAGGTGATTGGTGTCGATATCAACCAACACGCGGTTGATACCATCAATCGTGGCGAAATCCATATCGTCGAGCCTGATTTGGCGAGCGTAGTAAAAACTGCCGTAGAAGGCGGTTTTTTACGAGCGAGCACGACGCCAGTTGAAGCGGATGCCTGGTTGATTGCTGTACCCACACCGTTTAAAGGCGATCATGAGCCAGATATGACCTACGTTGAATCGGCTGCTCGCTCCATTGCGCCAGTGCTGAAAAAAGGCGCGTTAGTGATCCTTGAATCCACCTCGCCGGTGGGGTCAACCGAGAAGATGGCAGAATGGTTAGCAGAGATGCGTCCAGATCTCACTTTCCCACAGCAGGTGGGCGAGTTGGCGGACGTCAACATTGCTTACTGCCCGGAACGCGTATTACCGGGCCAGGTTATGGTCGAGCTGATTAAAAACGATCGCGTGATTGGTGGTATGACGCCGGTTTGTTCGGCCCGCGCCAGCGAACTGTACAAAATTTTCCTCGAAGGTGAGTGTGTCGTCACTAACTCGCGGACGGCGGAAATGTGTAAGCTCACCGAAAACAGCTTCCGCGATGTGAATATCGCTTTTGCTAATGAATTGTCGCTGATTTGTGCCGATCAGGGGATTAACGTCTGGGAACTGATTCGCCTGGCGAATCGTCACCCTCGCGTCAATATTCTTCAGCCAGGCCCTGGCGTGGGTGGTCACTGCATCGCTGTTGATCCGTGGTTTATCGTGGCACAGAACCCCCAGCAGGCGCGGCTTATCCGTACCGCGCGCGAAGTGAACGATCACAAACCGTTCTGGGTTATCGATCAGGTGAAAGCGGCGGTGGCTGATTGTCTGGCTGCTACCGATAAACGCGCCAATGAACTGAAAATCGCCTGCTTTGGTCTGGCGTTTAAACCGAATATTGATGACCTGCGCGAAAGTCCGGCAATGGAAATCGCTGAACTGATCGCCCAGTGGCACAGCGGCGAAACGCTGGTTGTTGAGCCTAACATCCACCAGTTGCCGAAGAAACTGACCGGGCTTTGTACTCTGGCGCAGCTTGACGAGGCGCTGGCAACGGCAGATGTGCTGGTGATGCTGGTCGATCATAGTCAGTTCAAAGTTATCAATGGCGACAACGTCCATCAGCAGTATGTCGTCGATGCCAAAGGAGTCTGGCGCTGATGAGAAAGATTCTGATAACAGGTGGTGCCGGGTTTATTGGCTCGGCGCTGGTGCGTTATATCATCAACGAAACGAGCGACGCGGTGGTGGTGGTCGATACGCTGACCTACGCCGGAAACCTGATGTCGCTGGCACCGGTCGCGCAAAGCGAGCGCTTTGCCTTTGAGAAAGTTGATATCTGCGATCGGGCAGAACTGGCGCGCGTATTCACTGAGTATCAGCCAGACTGTGTCATGCATCTGGCAGCCGAAAGCCATGTTGACCGTTCTATTGACGGCCCGGCAGCGTTTATTGAAACCAACATTGTCGGGACTTATACACTGCTTGAAGCGGCGCGGGCTTACTGGACTGCGCTGACGGAAGATAAAAAATCAGCGTTCCGTTTTCATCATATCTCCACCGACGAAGTATATGGTGACCTGCACTCGACGGATGATTTCTTCACCGAAACCACGCCGTATGCGCCGAGCAGCCCTTATTCCGCGTCAAAAGCCAGCAGCGACCATCTGGTGCGCGCCTGGCTGCGGACCTATGGTCTGCCGACGCTTATCACCAACTGCTCGAATAACTACGGTCCTTACCACTTTCCGGAAAAACTGATCCCGCTGATGATCCTCAACGCGCTGGCGGGTAAACCGCTGCCGGTATATGGCAACGGGCAGCAAATCCGTGACTGGCTGTATGTTGAAGATCACGCCCGCGCGCTGTATTGCGTGGCGACCACCGGGAAAGTCGGTGAAACCTATAATATTGGTGGTCACAACGAGCGTAAGAATCTCGATGTTGTGGAAACCATTTGCGAGCTGCTGGAAGAACTGGCTCCGAATAAGCCGCACGGCGTGGCGCACTATCGTGACCTGATCACCTTTGTCGCTGACCGTCCGGGGCATGATCTGCGTTATGCCATTGATGCTTCGAAAATTGCCCGTGAACTTGGCTGGCTGCCGCAGGAAACCTTTGAAAGTGGAATGCGTAAAACGGTGCAGTGGTATCTGGCTAATGAAAGCTGGTGGAAGCAGGTGCAGGACGGCAGCTATCAGGGCGAGCGTTTAGGTCTGAAAGGCTAATTTTCAGCGGAGGCAAACATGAAAGGTATTATCCTGGCGGGCGGTTCCGGCACCCGATTGCATCCGATTACGCGCGGCGTATCTAAGCAACTGTTGCCGATTTACGATAAGCCAATGATTTACTATCCGCTGTCGGTGCTGATGCTGGCCGGTATCCGCGAAATTCTCATCATCACTACGCCGGAAGATAAAGGTTATTTCCAGCGCCTGCTGGGTGACGGCAGTGAGTTCGGTATCCAGCTGGAATATGCCGAACAGCCCAGTCCGGACGGCCTGGCGCAGGCCTTTATCATCGGTGAAACCTTCCTCAACGGTGAACCTTCTTGTCTGGTGCTGGGCGATAACATCTTCTTCGGACAGGGCTTCAGTCCGAAACTGCGTCATGTTGCGGCGCGCACGGAAGGGGCGACGGTATTTGGCTATCAGGTGATGGACCCGGAACGCTTTGGCGTGGTGGAGTTTGACGACAATTTCCGCGCTATCTCGCTGGAAGAAAAACCAAAACAGCCGAAATCAAACTGGGCGGTGACCGGGCTTTATTTCTACGACAGTAAAGTCGTGGAGTACGCAAAGCAGGTGAAGCCGTCGGAGCGTGGTGAACTGGAGATTACCTCCATCAACCAGATGTACCTCGAGGCGGGCAACCTGACCGTTGAACTGCTCGGGCGCGGATTTGCCTGGCTGGATACCGGCACTCACGACAGCCTGATTGAGGCCAGCACTTTTGTGCAGACAGTAGAAAAACGCCAGGGCTTTAAGATTGCCTGCCTGGAAGAGATTGCCTGGCGTAACGGCTGGCTCGATGACGAGGGTGTGAAGCGTGCTGCCAGTTCATTAGCGAAAACTGGCTACGGCCAATATCTGCTGGAGTTACTTCGTGCCCGTCCGCGCCAGTATTGAGCCACTAACCTGGGAAAACGCCTTCTTTGGTGTTAACAGCGCCATTGTGCGTATTAGCCCTGACGCGGCACTCCTGACGCCAGACGCCTTAGCGCCGTGGTCACGGGTGCAGGCCAAAATTGCGGCATCAAATACGGGTGAACTGGATGCTCTGCAACAGCTGGGATTCTCCCTGATAGAAGGTGAAGTTGATTTGGCACTACCCGTGAACAATGTCAGTGATAGCGGTGCAGTAGTGGCACAAGAGACCGATATTCCCGCATTACGTCAGTTAGCCAGCGCCGCATTTGCGCAAAGCCGTTTTCGTGCGCCGTGGTATGCGCCTGACGCCAGCGGTCGCTTTTATGCACAGTGGATTGAAAATGCCGTGCGCGGCACCTTTGATCATCAATGTCTGATTTTACGTGCGGCGTCCGGCGATATTCGCGGTTATGTCTCTTTACGGGAACTCAATGCGACAGATGCGCGAATTGGCCTGCTGGCTGGACGCGGTGCAGGTGCTGAGCTAATGCAAACGGCGCTAAACTGGGCGTATGCTCGCGGTAAAACAACTTTGCGGGTGGCGACCCAGATGGGCAACACCGCCGCGCTTAAACGATACATACAAAGTGGTGCGAATGTAGAAAGCACCGCGTACTGGTTATACAGGTGATCACATGATTCCATTTAACGCACCGCCGGTGGTGGGAACCGAACTCGACTATATGCAGTCGGCAATGGGTAGCGGCAAACTGTGCGGCGATGGTGGTTTTACCCGTCGCTGCCAGCAGTGGCTGGAGCAACGTTTTGGCAGCGCCAAAGTGTTACTGACGCCGTCCTGCACCGCTTCGCTGGAGATGGCGGCGCTGCTGCTCGATATCCAGCCTGGCGATGAAGTGATCATGCCGAGCTACACCTTTGTCTCCACCGCCAATGCCTTTGTGCTGCGTGGCGCGAAAATCGTCTTTGTGGATGTTCGCCCGGACACCATGAACATCAACGAAACGCTGATTGAAGCGGCGATCACCGACAAAACGCGCGTTATCGTGCCGGTCCATTACGCGGGTGTGGCCTGCGAAATGGACACTATTATGGCGTTGGCGAAGAAGCATAATCTATTTGTGGTGGAAGATGCCGCTCAGGGCGTGATGTCCACTTACAAAGGGCGTGCGCTGGGAACCATTGGTCATATTGGCTGCTTTAGCTTCCATGAAACCAAAAACTACACGGCGGGTGGTGAAGGCGGCGCGACGCTGATTAACGATAAAGCGTTGATCGAACGAGCCGAGATCATCCGTGAAAAAGGCACAAACCGCAGCCAGTTCTTCCGTGGTCAGGTCGATAAATATACCTGGCGCGATATTGGCTCCAGCTATTTGATGTCCGATCTGCAAGCAGCGTACCTGTGGGCGCAACTGGAAGCAGCGGATCGTATCAATCAGCAGCGTCTGGCGCTGTGGCAAAACTACTACGATGCACTGGCGCCTCTGGCAAAAAATGGGCGTATCGAGCTGCCGTCGATTCCCGATGGCTGCGTGCAGAACGCGCATATGTTCTACATTAAACTGCGGGATATTGATGACCGGAGCGCGTTGATTAACTTTCTGAAAGAAGCGGAAATCATGGCGGTGTTTCATTACATTCCGCTGCACGGTTGCCCTGCGGGGGAACACTTTGGTGAGTTCCACGGTGAAGATCGCTACACCACCAAAGAGAGCGAGCGCCTGCTGCGCCTGCCGCTGTTCTACAACCTGTCGCCCGTCAATCAGCGTACGGTAATTGCGACTTTGTTGAACTACTTCTCCTGATATGTCGTTGGCAAAAGCGTCCTTGTGGACGGCGGCCAGTACACTGGTCAAGATTGGTGCCGGGTTACTAGTCGGTAAGTTGCTGGCGGTGTCATTTGGTCCGGCGGGGCTTGGGCTGGCGGCAAATTTCCGCCAGTTGATTACCGTGCTCGGCGTGCTTGCCGGGGCTGGCATCTTTAACGGTGTAACCAAATACGTTGCCCAGTACCATGATAATCCGCAACAGCTGCGCCGCGTGGTCGGCACTTCATCAGCGATGGTACTTGGTTTCTCTACGCTGATGGCGCTGGTTTTTGTGCTGGCAGCTGCGCCAATCAGCCAGGGATTGTTTGGTAATACCGACTATCAGGGGCTGGTGCGTTTAGTGGCGCTGGTGCAAATGGGGATCGCCTGGGGCAACCTGTTACTGGCGCTGATGAAAGGCTTTCGCGATGCCGCAGGTAATGCGTTATCTCTGATTGTTGGCAGCTTGATTGGCGTTCTCGCGTACTACGTCAGTTACCGTTTGGGCGGTTATGAAGGGGCGTTGCTGGGTCTGGCGCTGATTCCCGCGCTGGTGGTAATTCCTGCCGCCATCATGTTGATCAAACGTGGTGTCATCCCGTTAAGCTATCTGAAACCCAGCTGGGATAACGGTCTGGCAGGGCAGTTGAGCAAATTTACGCTCATGGCGTTGATTACGTCGGTGACCTTGCCTGTTGCTTACATCATGATGCGTAAACTGCTGGCGGCGCAGTATAGCTGGGATGAGGTGGGGATCTGGCAAGGGGTGAGCAGTATTTCCGATGCCTACCTGCAATTTATTACGGCATCGTTCAGCGTATATTTGCTGCCCACGTTGTCGCGGCTAACGGAAAAGCGCGATATCACCCGGGAAGTGGTTAAATCGCTTAAATTCGTCTTGCCGGCAGTGGCGGCGGCGAGTTTTACCGTCTGGTTGCTGCGTGATTTTGCTATCTGGCTGCTGTTGTCGAATAAATTTACCGCTATGCGCGATCTCTTTGCCTGGCAGTTGGTGGGTGATGTGTTAAAAGTGGGCGCTTATGTCTTTGGTTATCTGGTGATCGCCAAAGCGTCACTGCGGTTTTATATTCTGGCGGAAGTCAGCCAGTTCACTTTATTGATGGTATTTGCCCACTGGCTAATCCCTGCGCATGGTGCACTGGGCGCGGCGCAGGCCTATATGGCAACCTATATCGTCTATTTTTCTCTTTGTTGTGGCGTGTTTTTACTCTGGCGTAGGCGGGCATGACTGTACTGATTCACGTACTGGGATCGGATATCCCTCACCATAACCGAACCGTTTTGCGGTTTTTCAATGACGCGCTGGCCGCGACGAGCGAGCACGCGCGCGAGTTTATGGTTGTTGGCAAGGACGACGGCTTAAGTGATAGCTGTCCGGCGCTTTCTGTGCAATTTTTCCCTGGGAAAAAATCGCTGGCGGAAGCGGTCATCGCGAAAGCAAAAGCTAACCGTCAGCAGCGTTTTTTCTTCCACGGTCAGTTCAATCCCACACTGTGGCTGGCTCTGCTGAGTGGTGGCATTAAGCCCAGCCAGTTTTACTGGCATATCTGGGGGGCAGACCTGTACGAGCTTTCCAGTGGCTTGAGATATAAGCTTTTTTACCCGCTACGTCGCCTGGCGCAAAAGAGAGTCGGCTGTGTATTTGCCACCCGCGGTGATTTGAGCTTTTTTGCCAAAACGCATCCAAAGGTGCGGGGAGAACTGCTGTACTTCCCGACGCGGATGGACCCTTCACTCAATATGATGGCGAATGATCGGCAACGTGAAGGGAAAATGACCATTCTGGTGGGGAACTCCGGTGACCGCAGCAATGAACATATTGCTGCCTTGCGCGCCGTTTATCAGCAATTTGGCGATACGGTAAAAGTGGTGGTGCCGATGGGATATCCGCCTAATAACGAAGCGTACATCGAGGAAGTTCGTCAGGCGGGGCTGGAGTTATTCAGCGAAGAAAATCTACAAACTCTGAGCGAAAAACTGGAATTTGACGCCTATCTGGCGCTACTTCGTCAGTGCGATCTTGGTTACTTTATTTTTGCCCGCCAGCAGGGCATTGGTACGCTGTGCTTACTGATTCAGGCGGGCATTCCTTGTGTGCTTAACCGGGAAAATCCGTTCTGGCAGGATATGACGGAACAGCATTTGCCGGTGCTGTTTACTACCGACGATCTCAACGAGGATATTGTGCGTGAAGCGCAGCGCCAGTTGGTGTCGGTGGATAAAAACACCATTGCCTTCTTTAGCCCGAACTATCTGCAAGGCTGGCAGCGGGCGTTGGCGATTGCCGCCGGGGAGGTCGCATGAGTCTGCTGCAATTCAGTGGCCTGTTTGTTGTCTGGCTGCTCTGCACGCTGTTTATTGCCACGCTGACCTGGTTTGAGTTTCGCCGTGTGCGCTTTAACTTCAATGTCTTCTTTTCATTGCTGTTTTTGCTCACCTTTTTCTTCGGCTTCCCGCTGACCAGCGTGCTGGTTTTTCGCTTTGATGTTGGTGCCGCGCCGCCAGAAATCTTGTTGCAGGCGTTGCTTTCTGCGGGCTGCTTCTACGCGGTTTACTACGTCACCTACAAAACCCGCCTACGCAAACGCGTTGCTGATGTACCGCGCCGTCCGCTGTTTACCATGAACCGCGTGGAAACCAATCTCACGTGGGTGATCCTGATGGGCATCGCGCTGGTAAGCGTCGGCATCTTCTTCATGCACAACGGCTTTTTGCTGTTCCGGCTTAACTCCTACAGTCAGATCTTCTCCAGTGAAGTCTCCGGCGTGGCGTTAAAACGCTTCTTTTACTTTTTCATCCCGGCGATGCTGGTGGTCTACTTTCTGCGCCAGGACAGCAAAGCGTGGCTGTTTTTCCTCGTCAGCACGGTCGCTTTTGGCTTGCTGACTTATATGATTGTCGGCGGCACTCGCGCCAATATCATCATCGCATTCGCTATCTTCCTGTTTATTGGCATTATTCGCGGCTGGATTTCGTTGTGGATGCTGGCGGCGGCGGGCGTGCTGGGGATTGTGGGCATGTTCTGGCTGGCGTTAAAACGCTATGGAATGAATGTGAGCGGCGATGAAGCGTTCTATACGTTTCTCTATCTCACTCGCGACACCTTTTCACCGTGGGAGAATCTGGCGTTGCTGTTGCAGAACTACGACAACATCGACTTCCAGGGCCTGGCTCCAATTGTCCGCGATTTCTATGTCTTTATCCCTTCCTGGCTGTGGCCGGGTCGCCCGAGTATGGTGCTGAACTCCGCCAACTACTTTACCTGGGAAGTGCTGAATAACCACTCCGGACTGGCGATCTCGCCTACGCTTATAGGCTCACTGGTGGTGATGGGCGGCGCGTTGTTCATCCCGCTCGGGGCGATTGTTGTTGGACTGATCATCAAATGGTTCGACTGGCTGTATGAGCTGGGCAACCGCGAGACTAATCGCTATAAGGCTGCGATATTGCACAGTTTCTGCTTCGGGGCGATCTTCAATATGATCGTGCTGGCGCGTGAAGGGCTGGATTCGTTTGTCTCACGCGTGGTCTTTTTTATCGTGGTCTTCGGCGCATGTCTGATGATCGCAAAACTGTTGTACTGGCTTTTTGAAAGCGCCGGACTCATTCATAAACGAACAAAATCATCGCTCCGGACGCAGGTTGAAGGATAATAATGAATAACAACACCACGGCACCGACCTATACGCTGCGTGGCTTACAGTTGATTGGTTGGCGTGATATGCAGCACGCCCTCGATTATCTGTTCGCTGACGGGCAGCTTAAGCAAGGAACGCTGGTTGCCATTAATGCCGAAAAAATGCTGACCATTGAAGATAACGCCGAGGTCCGGGAGCTAATTAACGCTGCCGAATTTAAATATGCGGATGGCATAAGCGTTGTACGTTCAGTACGTAAAAAGTACCCGCAGGCGCAGGTTTCCCGCGTTGCTGGGGCCGATCTCTGGGAAGAGCTGATGGCGCGCGCAGGCAAAGAAGGGACACCGGTATTTCTTGTGGGCGGTAAACCTGAAGTGCTGGCGCAAACTGAAGCTAAACTGCGCAACCAGTGGAATGTGAATATCGTTGGCAGCCAGGATGGTTATTTTAAACCCGAGCAGCGTCAGGCGCTGTTTGAACGCATTCATGCCAGCGGAGCGCAAATCGTCACCGTTGCGATGGGATCGCCAAAGCAGGAGATCTTCATGCGCGACTGCCGTCTGGTGCATCCAGATGCGCTGTATATGGGCGTTGGCGGGACCTACGATGTTTTCACCGGTCACGTAAAACGCGCACCGAAAATCTGGCAAACGCTGGGGCTGGAGTGGCTCTACCGCCTGCTTTCGCAGCCGAGCCGCATTAAGCGTCAGCTTCGTTTGCTGCGTTATTTACGCTGGCACTATACCGGCAACCTCTGATTTTCCTCTCTTTGTAAAGCGACGAAGTGGTCACTCCGTCGCCTGTCTGCTTTTTTATTACACAAAGCATTCAAATTTTTAATGCTTTATTTGCCATTTCTCCTGAATTACGAAAACATTCGCAACACTCGATGTACCCATAACGATAACCGGTAACACCGGAAAGCATGCAAACACAACACGAGGATTTATGGCAGATAACAAACCAGAGCTACAGCGTGGGCTGGAAGCTCGACATATCGAACTCATCGCCCTGGGGGGCACCATTGGCGTCGGCCTGTTTATGGGGGCCGCCAGTACCCTGAAATGGGCCGGGCCATCCGTATTGTTGGCCTATATCATCGCCGGGCTGTTCGTCTTTTTCATCATGCGTTCAATGGGCGAAATGTTGTTCCTCGAACCGGTTACCGGTTCGTTCGCCGTTTACGCGCATCGTTATATGAGCCCGTTCTTTGGCTATCTCACCGCCTGGTCTTACTGGTTTATGTGGATGGCGGTGGGGATCTCAGAAATCACCGCCATTGGCGTTTATGTCCAGTTCTGGTTCCCGGAGATGGCGCAGTGGATACCCGCATTGATCGCGGTGGCGCTGGTGGCGTTGGCGAATCTGGCTGCGGTGAGGTTGTACGGCGAAATCGAGTTCTGGTTCGCGATGATCAAAGTCACCACGATTATCGTGATGATTGTCATTGGCCTGGGCGTGATTTTCTTTGGCTTTGGCAATGGCGGGCAGTCGATTGGTTTTAGCAATCTCACAGAGCATGGCGGTTTCTTTGCGGGTGGCTGGAAAGGGTTCCTGACCGCATTGTGTATTGTGGTGGCGTCCTACCAGGGCGTGGAGCTGATTGGCATTACTGCCGGTGAAGCGAAGAATCCGCAGGTGACGCTGCGTAGCGCTGTAGGCAAGGTGCTGTGGCGAATCCTGATTTTCTACGTAGGCGCGATTTTCGTTATCGTTACCATCTTCCCGTGGAATGAAATAGGCAGCAACGGCAGCCCGTTCGTACTGACTTTCGCCAAAATCGGCATTACCGCTGCGGCGGGCATTATTAACTTTGTGGTGCTGACGGCAGCGCTTTCTGGCTGTAACAGTGGCATGTACAGTTGCGGACGTATGCTCTATGCACTGGCGAAAAACCGTCAGTTACCGGCGGCGATGGCGAAAGTTTCCCGTCACGGCGTACCGGTTGCGGGTGTGGCGGTATCTATTGCTATTCTGCTAATTGGCTCATGCCTGAACTACATCATTCCCAATCCGCAGCGTGTGTTTGTCTATGTCTACAGTGCCAGCGTGCTTCCGGGGATGGTGCCATGGTTTGTGATATTGATTAGCCAGCTGCGTTTTCGTCGTGCGCATAAAGCGGCAATTGCCAGCCATCCGTTCCGCTCAATCCTGTTCCCTTGGGCCAACTACGTAACAATGGCATTCCTGATTTGCGTTTTGATCGGCATGTACTTTAATGAAGATACGCGTATGTCGCTGTTTGTCGGCATCATCTTTATGCTGACGGTGACGGCGATTTATAAAGTTTTTGGGCTTAATCGCCACGGTAAAGCGCATAAACTGGAGGAATAAGCAGCAAAACGCACAAACCGTAACCAAACGCGCAATTTATTTAAAAAGGGACTAGACAGAGGGGTGGGAAGTCCGTATTATCCACCCCCGCAACGGCGCTAAGCGCCCGTAGCTCAGCTGGATAGAGCGCTGCCCTCCGGAGGCAGAGGTCTCAGGTTCGAATCCTGTCGGGCGCGCCATTTAGTCCCGGCGCTTGAGCTGCGGTGGTAGTAATACCGCGTAACAAGATTTGTAGTGGTGGCTATAGCTCAGTTGGTAGAGCCCTGGATTGTGATTCCAGTTGTCGTGGGTTCGAATCCCATTAGCCACCCCATTATTAGAAGTTGTGACAATGCGAAGGTGGCGGAATTGGTAGACGCGCTAGCTTCAGGTGTTAGTGTCCTTAGGATGTGGGGGTTCGAGTCCCCCCCCTCGCACCAATTATCTTATTTCCTTCTCGATTTCCTTCTCTAGTTTTGTTCATCCCTGATTCCAGTTCATCATTACCAGAACAATGCCACCTATCAGCGCCGCGCATGAAGGTAACAAAACAAAGTGCCGTAAACGCTTGTGGTACAACATGAGCGAAGTCAGTAGTAATCCTAATACAATCATCACCTTCCATACGTAGACCGACAGGTCGCTATATGCCATCCCGGCAATCAGCATTCCCGGCAGCAAAACACCCCATCCACTGCCCAGCGTACGTTGCAACATGATTCCACCTATGACATTGATAATGATAACCAATATCATATGATAAAATTTCTCATTTGTCAGCCGTGAAGCACTATCAATTATATGAGTTTTACTTAACGATTGATGACATGAATAATCCAAGGTGATAAATTGCTCACCGGTTAGCTCTTCAACTAAAAACAATAAAAACCTCTGCGAATGATACCCCGTTCGTTATTTGTTTTATTTACCAACACACCTTCGTACATTGCAGATAACTAACAATATTTACCTATGACAGTACAATCCTGGCGAACTCTGCGCACCAAAAAATACCAACTCTCTTTACGACTGTTTCTGCTGCTCAACGCAGTCTCCGCGCTGTTTACGCTTTTTTTCCCACTGTTTGCGGTCAAAGCCTTATCAGTACCGGCGTTGCTGATGCTGGTGATGAGTACACTGCTGCTGGTATGGCATGGGAAATACGTGGATAAAAGAATTAATCTCCCTTTTATTTCAATCGTTTTTGGCTTGTTATGGGCGTTACACATATTATTGAAATATAATGCTCTAGGTCAGAATGATTATTATTTCCTGTTAATAGCGCTTCTCAGCGTACTGTTTATTGGCTCTATCGCTTTTGCCAATAATATCATCGCGTTTACGCTCCACTCACTTCCCTCCGTCGCCGTTTGTTTATGGCTTAACGGCAGCGAGCATGGTTTGCGGATTTTCTATTTTATGGCGCTGCCTATGGCCGGTATCGCCATCCAGCATGTGATACAAAAGCGCTACGATGGGTTCGCTCAGCAACTGATGTACAAACTGCTGGAGGAACGAGAAACCCTGAACGGGCTCAGCATGCTCGACCCGCTAACCGGTTTGTATAATCGCCGGGGGCTGCAACACCGGCTCGACACGCTGTTGGCCCTAAGTAATTCGAGACACTTCGTTCTGCTGCTGGATATCGACCATTTCAAATCCTATAACGATCATTACGGACATATGATGGGCGACCAGGCGTTGATCCGTGTTTCTGCCGCCATCCGAGACTCCGTCCGCTCCAGGGATGTGGTGGCGCGTTTTGGCGGTGAAGAGTTTATGATTTTGCTGACCGCGGTCGATCCACAGCAGGCCCAGGCTGCCGCCGAACGTATCCGCCAGAAAGTGTACGACCTTAAAATCCCTCACATGTTTAATGAGAGCGTGGCAACCAACGTAACCGTCAGTATCGGCATTGCGCCTCTGGTCGAACAGGATATTGATGCTGCTATTGCCAAAGCGGATAAAGCCCTTTACGAGGCAAAGAATCTTGGGCGTAACAATACTCTGGTCAGCGATGAGCTACGGGTAAACTGCCCTTCTACCTGAGCTTTCTGTGCGGTGCCACCCGAGATGGCGACAAAGATCTTGCTATCGCTTAACACCAATTATAGGATTAGCAATCATTATCATTAAGATTAACATCCTTATATCGACATGGCTTATCGTTCCGCACCGATCGTTGAAGATGTCATCTGGCGTAGCCATCTCCCCTCAGAGATGCCCTCGCTGGCTGCTGCCGTACGCTCAACGATAGCCAAAACTCGCGAGCACTTGCTGGACTTCATTCGTCTTGACGAAACGCCTGTGCCAGGTGCAATGACGCTGCATGAATGGACGCAACCGACGACGCTAAGTTCATTGCTCGCTGTTTATTCAGACCATATCTATCGCAACCAGCCCACGCTGCCCCGCGAAAATAAGCCCCTGATATCTCTTTGGGCGCAATGGTATATCGGTCTGATGATGCCCCCGTTAATGGTGGCCCTGCTGACGCAAAAAGAGGCTATAGACGTCTCTCCTGAACACATGCACGTAGAATTCCACGAAACGGGCCGAGCAGCCTGCTTCTGGATCGATGTCCATCAGGATCATCTGGCTACAGCCCTGTCTCCTCAACAACGCATGGAAACGCTGATTATCTCAGCGCTAACGCCGGTTGTGCAGGCGCTGGAAGCGACGGGTGAGATCAACGCAAAGCTTATCTGGAGCAACACCGGATACTTAATTCACTGGTATTTAACGGAAATGAAGCCGTTGTTAGGTGAAGAACTGCTGACCACGCTGCGCCAGACCTGCTTTTTTGAGAAACAACTTTCCTGCGGTCAGGATAATCCTCTATGGCGTACCGTTGTTCCGCGTGAAGGGCTGTTAGTGCGCAGAACCTGCTGCCAACGCTATCGCCTGCCTGACGTTCAGCAATGCGGAGACTGCACGCTGAAGTAAGCGAGGAGCCGTAGCCCCTCGCCAGATATTTATGCAACCTGCTGGTTTTCCTCTTCCATACGCTGCGCTTCTTCTTTTTCCTGCGCTAATAACTGCTTTTCGTAGACCTTAAAGAACGGGAAGTAGATAACGGCCGATACCAGCGCCAACAGCACCACCAGGATAGCCGCACGATAATCCCAACCTAACGCCCATGCGGCGCCAACCGGTGCCGGGGCCGTCCAGGGAACTACTGAAATTACCCGCCCAATTAAATCCAGTTTCATCGCCGCCCACGCCAGTACCGCATTCACCATCGGAGCCAGCAGGAAGGGGATAAAAAACACCGGGTTCATGACAATCGGCGTACCGAATATCACCGGTTCGTTAATATTAAAAATGCTGGGGACCACGCTCAGACGCCCAATCGAGCGTAGATGAGCGGAACGACTCCGCAGATAGCAAATCACCAACCCCATCGTCGCGCCGGAACCACCAACCACAATGAAGAATGTCCAGAACGCTTCCATAAAGATATGCGGCAATGGCGCACCCTGCGCCAGCGCCGACTGGTTCATCCCGAGATTGGTGAGCCAGAACATTTGCAGCATTCCCGACACAATAGCCGCGCCGTGAATACCGGCAAACCACAGCAGATGGCCGATCAATACCGCCAGCAGGATCGCCGGGAGAGAATCTGCAGCCGACACCAGTGGTTTGAAAATGGCCATAATGGCCTGCGGGATCAGCATGTCAAACTGCGACTGTATCACCAGGCTTAGCGGGTACAACGTTAGCACCACCACCAGCACCGGGATCAGCAGATCGAAAGAGTTTTTGATCATCGGCGGCACCTGATCGGGTAAACGGATGCCAATGTTGTGCGCCTTCAGGAAGCGCATCATTTCAACGCAGTAAATGGCTACCAGGATGGCGGTGAAAATCCCCGTTCCTCCCAGACTATCAACCGGCATCGTGCCTTTGGTTTTTGGCGCGGCAATCAGCAAAAAAGCCATGATTGATAGCATCGCACACATAAACGGATCTAACTGATGCGACTTCACATAGTGCTTGCCCAGGTTATAAGCAATAGCCGCACATATGTAGACCGACATGATCCCCATCGTCATATCAAACGGTGTGAGGATTTGGCCTTCAAACTGTTTTGCCAAATCCAGCCACGCACGGGCGAATCCCCAGGTGGTATCCGGAGAAAATGGCGGATAGGCAAAAACCAGCAGAAAAGAGCCTACAATCATAAAAGGCATCGCCGAAATAAAACCGTCACGAATAGCCATGACATGACGTTGTGAAGAGATGCGCCCGGCAACAGGGCTAACATAGTTTTCAACAAAGCGGAAAATCACGTTAAACACAGCATGGTTAGTAGACATAGCCGTTCTCCCGTTGTGCAAAATCCTGCAACCGTGTTGGCATCAACACCACCACGTAAAGCCCATTACCACTTTTCGCAACCGTGCCGGGAGGAACACCAGCACTACCGCTATTCGAGTTAAGTTTCATAGATGGCTCTTATTATGTGATACAGAGGAAGTGACAACTTCAGTATTAATCGTCATTTCAGCATTCTGCAACCGGTTACTGTAACCGGTTTCTTTGATTGTGAAGACGATCGAAAAACTGCTAATGTTGCTATGTTGTTACAATAAAATATTTACAGTGCGGTTGCCCCTATGACAAATTACATCCTGCATGTTTTCTGCTGTGCAGGGCTATCTGTAAGCGATAGGGAGAGAAGAATGAGTTTGCAATCAGTACGTCAATTCCTGGCGCAACATGCACCAGATATTGAGATTATCGAATTAGATCAGAGCACAGCAACGGTTGATCTGGCAGCAAAAGCCCATAACGTTGAACCTGGCCAGATAGCGAAAACACTTTCGCTAAAGGTGAAGAACGACATCATCCTGGTCGTGGCAAAAGGTGATGCCCGACTGGATAATAAAAAGCTAAAGAGTACGTTCGGTGCCAAAGCCCGTATGTTGAGTAGTGATGAGGTCGTGAGCGCGACGGGGCATCCCGTTGGCGGCGTTTGCCCCTTCGGATTAGAAACACCGATTTCAGTGTACTGTGATGTTTCTCTGAAGCACTACGCTGAAGTGTTGCCTGCCGCAGGTGCCATCCACAGCGCGGTTCGCATCACGCCTGAGAGGATGGCTGAACTGACTTCTGCCACCTGGGTTGACGTGTGTCAGTAATGCCTCACGCGCCAAATCGGCGACCAAACCCGGCACAAAGCACGTCAACGTTGCCTGTCACGAAGCCGCCTGCATAAAGGGCGCTGGCTCGCCAGCTCGCAGGTACAGCAGGATATCGGCAGCATCCAGTAACCCGGCATCTGAGCTTACTCCCAGTTTGGACATCACATTAAATTTGTGTGCCCGAATGGTTTTAATGTTCCGTTCAAGCTGAGCGGCAATCTGCGGCATCGAATAGCCATTTGACATAAAGCGCAGTATTTCTCGTTCTGTCGGACTGAGCATGCGGCTTTGATTAATATACCAATGGTTTTTCGTGCTTTCGGTTCCTCGGCTTGGGCTGCTTAACGCCGTAAATAAAGCGTCCTGTAGCACCGTTAACGAAGAAGCTTTACTCACAACGCCATCCAGCGGCAAGGGGGACAAGGAGCCAATTAAACGCGCTTCAGCGTCATCATCGGCAATCACCACACGGCGAATCCGTGGAAAATTTATCGCCAGTTCCGTTAAATAGGCCAACCCAGCTCTGCGATCGCTTCTGATTGCAGAGAGAGAAAAAATAACTGCCGAAAACGACATCTTTAACATTGCCTGACTAAAAGTGGGCTGGCTAGAAAAGAGATGAAGTTTATATTGGTCATCTGGCATGGTATTAAATAAACTATTAATACCTACACTGCTCATTGTACACTTTTCTACCAGTGCAACGTTTCTTTTGATGATTCTGCTTTCCATTCCGTGGTTTCTCCATAAACTGAAGGTAAATTAAGTTCTCGCGATCCTTGAGAACTATTTATCCAGGCATACATTTCTGCATTGCTATTTATCGACAAGCGACGCATAGCGCTATTCTTTTGGGCACTGATTGTTTTATTGCTTTTCTTCAGCAACATCGCAATCTGATTAATTCCCCAGCCTTTCCCAAGGAGGCGCAGCACTTTCCTTTCAGAGAGAGTGAGGACTATTGAGCGCGCGCTATGATCTAACAATTGCGGCATGGCAGGTGGAGAAAGTAGTGTCTTACTTATTCTTTCTGCTCGTGCATTTCCTGCGTGAATGACGCTCACTAAACTTTCTATCGGCTCTGCATCAGAGAGTAGCGAACTGACAGGACACATCAGTAGCTCAATAGCCAAAGGATAAAAAATGCGAGAGACGAGAAAGACCCAGTGAATATCACGGTATTGAGATAATAAAGAATAATATTGTTCGCAGACTGAACGAGGATAATTGCAGTCTCCAGTTAAATCAGCAATCACCAAATCAGCGTACCGTAGTTGTAATAATGTTAGTTCTTCAACAGAACGACAGTATGTGAGTTCGTAATCGGCAAACTGCGCCTGTATTATACCTTTAAGCCCGGTCTGTATAATCGGTGATTTACTAATAATAATTGCGTTTTTGCAGCGTCCTTGCAACATATCCCCTCCACACTCACCAGTCCGTAATCGTACTTAATTCAGTTCTCCCGAATAAATTAATAGCCATTAATTCACGGAAAAATACTCCGAACAATAAACGGGGTGAATTGCTTATCCTTGGCGTTTATTAAAATAAAAGTATTGGCACTACAATCCAGATAAAGCCAAACTGTCAAGCTATTATTACATGATTACGCATAAATACGTTATTTGTAAAATTAAAATAACTACAATAGGTCGTTAGCATGGCTTATGTATTTGCCATCCGGATAAATAACGCTACATTACAGTCATGCGCCCTCTCATACCTCGGCGAGTGGGGAGTGTTAATATGCCATAACCGTATCGTCGGTGTCTTTTTTCGACACAAAGATTGATCTTAGCCAGAGCCAGCGGGCTCATGCTTCATGATAAAAGTAAACATTCGTCACTCAAAGAGATCCTTTTCAGTCAGAGCGAACCATGCAAACAGAGCAGTTGTCACAGCGAACGGTTACACGGTTATGTATTCAATGCGGTCTTTTTTTACTTCAGCATGGGGCAGAAAGCGCGCTGGTTGACGAGCTATCCACCCGCCTCGGGCTGGCGCTTGGCATGGATAGTGTAGAAAGCGCTATCTCCTCTAACGCTATCGTCCTGACCACCATTAAAGACGGGCAATGCCTGACATCAACGCGAAAAAATCAGGATCGCGGCATTAATATGCACGTCGTGACGGAAGTGCAGCACATTGTCATTTTGGCGGAACATAAACTGCTGGATGTTAAAGGCGTAGAGAAACGCTTTAGCCAGATTAAACCACTGCGCTATCCAAGATGGCTGGTCGCCCTGATGGTCGGTTTATCCTGCGCCTGTTTTTGTAAACTCAATAACGGCGGATGGGATGGTGCGGTGATCACCTTTTTCGCCAGCATGGTGGCGATGTATATCCGCCAGATACTGGCATCCCGGCATTTGCATCCGCAAATCAATTTTTGCATCACCGCCTTTGTGGCGACCACCATTTCAGGTTTGCTGCTGACGTTGCCGACCTTTAGCAATACTCCGACTATCGCTATGGCCGCCAGCGTGCTACTGCTGGTTCCGGGTTTTCCGTTGATCAACTCCGTCGCGGATATGTTTAAGGGACACATTAATACCGGACTCGCTCGCTGGGCTATTGCCAGTCTGCTTACGTTGGCGACCTGTATTGGCGTGATCGTGTCGATGACCTTATGGGGGCTGCGCGGATGGGCGTGATCGATTTCATACTGGCGCTGATGCAGGATATGATCCTGTCGGCGATCCCAGCGCTTGGCTTTGCCATGGTATTCAATGTCCCCCATCGGGCGCTCCCATGGTGCGCATTACTCGGTGCACTCGGTCACGGCTCACGAATGGTGATGATGACCGCAGGGTTTAATATTGAATGGTCAACATTTATGGCGTCGCTGCTGGTCGGCTGCATTGGGATCCAGTGGTCGCGCTGGTATCTGGCGCATCCGAAAGTCTTCACCGTCGCGGCAGTGATCCCTATGTTTCCGGGGATCTCCGCCTACACAGCCATGATCTCAGCGGTAAAAATCGGCCATTTTGGTTACAGCGAAGTGCTGATGATTACCCTGCTGACCAACTTCCTGAAAGCCTCATCGATTGTCGGTGCGCTCTCCATCGGTCTGTCCGTGCCAGGATTATGGCTGTATCGCAAACGTCCACGCGTTTGACGGTGCACTTTCTTTAATGCCGTGCAGAGAGGGGAATCTCCCCTCACCTGCTGCTCTCCTTCTTCTCTGTGTTACTATAAAAGCAGTCCCCTTCTCGGTTGTTGTTCAGTATTGAGAAACATTATGCCCTGCAAAATTTTGACGCCAGACGTCACGAGCATTGACGCCTTACTACACGATCACCACGCTGTGCTGGCCAAGTCTGCGGGTGGCGCCGTAGCCGTATTCGCTAACAATGCACCAGCGTTTTACGCGGTGACGCCTGCTAGACTGGCTGAGCTGTTGGCGCTTGAGGAGAAACTGTCACGCCCGGGAAGCGATGTGACATTGGATGATCAATTTTATGAAGAGCCGCAAACCGCTCCCGTTGCCGTGCCAATGGGGAAATTTGCGATGTACGCTGCCTGGCAGCCTGATGCCGACTTTCAGCGTCAGGCCGCTTTATGGGGCGTAGCGTTGCGAGAGCCGGTTACTGCTGAAGAACTGGCCTCATTTGTTGCCTACTGGCAGGCTGAAGGCAAAGTCTTTCACCATATTCAGTGGCAGCAAAAACTGGCGCGCAGCATTCAGATTGGACGGGCCAGCAATGGCGGAATGCCAAAGCGCGATGTGAACAGCGTCAGTGAACCTGACAGCCACATTCCACCGGGTTTTAGAGGATAACGATGAAAAACGTTGGCGACCTGATGAAACGTCTGCAAAAAATGATGCCACCTAATGTCGAGCCCGCCTTTAAAACGGGCGAGGAGCTGCTGGCATGGCAAAAAGAGCAAGGTGAAATTCGTGCCGCAGCGCTGGCCCGCGAAAACCGGGCCATGAAAATGCAGCGCACATTCAACCGTTCCGGTATCCGTCCGCTGCATCAGAACTGTTCGTTCGAAAACTATCGGGTAGAGTGCGAAGGTCAGATGAACGCCCTGAGCAAAGCCCGCCAATACGTTGAAGAGTTTGACGGCAACATCGCCAGCTTTATCTTCTCCGGCAAACCCGGCACCGGCAAAAACCATCTGGCCGCCGCCATCTGCAACGAACTGCTATTGCGCGGCAAGTCGGTACTGATCATTACCGTGGCCGATATCATGTCGGCGATGAAAGAAACGTTCAGCAATCGTGAAACCAGCGAAGAACAGCTGCTCAACGATCTGAGCAATGTGGATCTGCTGGTGATCGACGAGATCGGCATGCAGACCGAATCCCGCTATGAAAAAGTGATTATTAATCAGATTGTCGATCGCCGTTCATCCTCAAAACGTCCGACCGGCATGTTAACTAACAGCAATATGGATGAAATGAACAAGCTGCTGGGCGAGCGCGTGATGGATCGTATGCGCCTTGGCAACAGCCTGTGGGTCATTTTTAACTGGGAAAGCTACCGTAGTCGGGTCACCGGTAAAGAGTATTAACGTATTAGGACCACTCCTAAGACTGCCAGCGCTATACTGCGCTGAAAAGGCATAACACGAGTTGCATATAATGATGAAAACTACCAAACGTCTGCTGTGCTGTGCGCTTGCCGCCAGCACGCTCATCTCCACCAGCGTTTTCGCTGCCTCCTGGCAGGATTCGCTCTCCAGCGCGGCCAGTGAGCTGAGCAAACAAAGCTCCGGCTCGCAAAGCAGCTCGTCGCTCTCTTCCCTGACCAGCCTGCTGAATGGCAGTAATCAGTCGTTGACCTCCAGCAGCATGAATAACGCCGCCGGGATCCTGGAATATTGCGCGAAACAGAAGCTGGCCTCGGTCACCGACACGCAAAACGTCAAAAACCAGGTGCTGGATAAACTGGGGCTCAGTGCTCCTGAGCAGAAGCAAGACACCAACTATATGGACGGGATTCAGGGTCTGCTCAACGCCAAAGATGGTCAACAGCTGGACCTGAACACGATTGGCAACAGCTCGCTGGCGAAGCAGGTGAAAACCAAGGCCTGCGATCTGGTGTTAAAACAGGGCATGAACTTCATTTCCTGACGCACGACATGCCGCGTATAACCTGCGCGGCATCTATTTTTTACCCCATTACATTCACACGTTAAATAACCAGTAAATCCCCTGCAAAAAACACACATATCTAAACCAATTCTGAATAACAACGTAATTTAATGTCACTACAATTGCAGCAATATAACATCGCTATTACATTGTGCTTTCCCCTAATGATTAGCCTGCCAGGCATGTGCCCGGTTTATTGAGGATCGACCGTTGTCAGAATTAATCTCCATCACTCTGTTTCTCGCTTCAGTGCTGATTTACGCCTGGAAAGCGGGTCGCAACACTTGGTGGTTTGCCGCCACGTTAACGGTGCTGGGGATTTTTATTGTCCTGAATATCACGCTGTACGCCAGTGACTATTTCACCGGCGACGGGATCAATGACGCGGTACTCTACACGCTGACCAATAGCCTGACCGGCGCGGGGATTGGAAAATATATTTTGCCGGGGGTCGGCATCGCGCTGGCGCTGACGACGGTTTTTGTCGCGCTCGGTTGGATCCTGCGCCGCCGTCGCCATCACCCGCATCATGTGGGTTACAGTCTGCTGGCCCTGCTGCTGGCGCTGGCCTCCGTTGACGCCAGCCCGGCGTTTCACCAGATAACCGAACTGGTGAAGTCGCAGTCGCGCGATGGCGATCCGGATTTCACGACGTATTATAAAGAGCCGTCGAAAACCATTCCCAACCCGAAGCTGAACCTGGTGTATATCTACGGTGAGAGCCTCGAGCGCACCTATTTTAATAACGACGCGTTCCCGGATCTGACCCCGGAACTCGGCGCGTTAAAAAATGAAGGTCTGGATTTCAGCAATACCATGCAACTGCCGGGTACCGATTACACCATCGCCGGGATGGTCGCCTCCCAGTGCGGTATTCCGCTGTTTGCGCCATTTGAAGGCAACGCCTCGGCGTCGGTCTCAAGTTTCTTCCCTAACAATATCTGTCTGGGCGATATCCTGAAAAACTCCGGCTATCAGAACTACTTTGTGCAGGGTGCCAACCTGCGCTTTGCCGGCAAAGACGTGTTCCTGAAATCTCACGGCTTTGACCATCTGTACGGTGCGGAAGAGTTAAAAAGCGTGGTGGCGGACCCGGCCTATCGTAACGACTGGGGCTTCTACGACGATACCGTGCTGGACGCAGCATGGAAAAAATTCGAAGAGCTTTCGCGCTCGGGCCAGCGTTTTTCACTGTTTACCCTGACCGTGGATACCCATCATCCGGATGGATTTATCTCACGTAGCTGCAACCGTAAACGTTATGACATCGACGGGAAGGCCAACCAGTCGTTCAGCGCGGTCAGTTGCAGCCAGGAAAACATTGCCGAATTTATCAATAAAATCAAAGCATCGCCGTGGTTTAAAGATACCGTTATCGTTGTTTCTTCCGATCATCTGGCGATGAACAACACCGCATGGAAGTATCTGAACAAGCAGGATCGTAACAACCTGTTCTTCGTGCTGCGCGGCGACCAACCGCAACAGGACACGCTGGCGGTAAAACGTAATACGATGGATAACGGCGCAACGGTACTGGATATTCTCGGCGGCGATAACTTTATCGGTCTTGGCCGTAGCAGCTTGTCGAGCGAATCCGTGTCGGAAGTATTCCTGAACATTAAAGAAAAAATGCTGGCGTGGAAGCCCGATATCATTCGCCTGTGGAATTTCCCGAAAGAGATGAAAGAGTTCACCGTCGACCAGGACAAAAATATGATCTCCTTCTCCGGCAGCCATTTCCGCTTGCCGTTGCTGCTGCGTGTATCGGACAAACGCGTCGAGCCGCTGCCGGAAAGCGAATACTCGGCCCCGCTGCGCTTCCAGCTGGCTGATTTTGCCCCGCGCGATAACTTTGTCTGGGTCGATCGCTGCTACAAAATGGCGCAACTGTGGGCGCCGGAGCTGGCGCTTTCTACCGACTGGTGCGTTTCACAGGGTCAGTTAGGCGGGCAGCAAATTGTGCAGCACGTCGACAAAGCCAAATGGAAAAGTAAAACCGTATTTAAAGATACGGTGATCGACATGGAGCGCTACAAAGGTAACGTCGATACGCTGAAAATTGTCGATAACGACATTCGCTACAAAGCAGATAGCTTCGTTTTCAACGTGGCGGGCGCGCCGGAAGAGGTGAAACAATTTAGCGGTATTTCACGCCCCGAATCCTGGGGACGCTGGTCCAATGCGCAGCTCAGCGAAGAAGTAACGATAGAGTACAAAGCCCCGTTGCCGAAGAAATTCGATCTGGTCATTACCGCGAAAGCCTTCGGCGACAATGCCAATCGTCCGATCCCCGTGCGCGTTGGCAACGAGGAACAGACGCTGGTGTTAGGCCATGACGTCAGCACCACTACCTTACATTTTGATAACCCGGCGGATGCCGATACGCTGGTTATTGTTCCACCCGATCCGGTCGCCACCAACGAGGGCAATATTCTCGGTCACTCACCGCGTAAGCTGGGGATCGGGATGGTTGAAATCAAAATAGTGGCTGCTCAGGGATAAAAAAAACAGCGCCCAACACCACACCGGGCGCTGCATGGCAACCTTATTCCAGACTGTTCACCGCCTGGCGCATACCCTGCACCAGAATCATCTCCAGGTTGGCCGTCACCTGCCCGGCAAGCCCAGGTAACAACGTCAAATCCTCTCCCCAGTGCGCCGCATCGCCAAGCACTGAATCCACCAGTTCACGCAGCGTTAAATCATTGCCAACTCGCGGCCACAGGCTGGCATAGAGGCTTACCCACTGCTCATCATCCTGTATCGGATAGCGTTCCCCGTTACGCTCTGCGCGATAAAACGACAGCAGCGCAGCGAGGGCAAACGTTAACCGCACTGGCCAGCGCCCATTTTGCTCACCCGCCAGCAGTTGCGGCAAAATTCGGGTGCGGAATTTAGTCATCCCGTTAAGCGCAATGGAAAGCAACTGGTGGCGAATGTAGGGGTTCTGAAAACGCCCGCTCACCGCGTCGGCAAATTCTCGCAGTTCGTCCGCCGGGAGATCCAACACCGGAATAATCTCCTCACTAATCGCCCGCTCGACAAAGCGGCGGATATCAGCATCCTGCATCGCCTCGCCAACGGTCTCCAACCCGCACAGCCACGCCACCGGCACCAGCGCCGTATGCGCGCCATTGAGAATAGCGACTTTGCGCTCTTTGTACGGTTTGATATCGCTCACTACACGGATATTCAGCGGACACTGCGCCAGCTTCAGCTCCTCTGCCAGCCACTGCGGCCCCTGGATCACAAACAGGTAAAAATGCTCCGCGGTATCGAGAAACGCATCGTGATAGCCAAGTGTAGCCTCCAGCGCAGCGGCTTCTTCGCGCGGGTAGCCGGTGACAATACGGTCAACCAGCGTGGAACAGAACGTGTTTGCCGTCTCCACCCAGTCGGCAAATGCCGGAGGAAGCTGCCACTCCTGCGCATACCGCAGCACCAGGGTTTTGAGCGCCTCACCGTTATAGTCGATAAGCTCGCACGGGATAATTACCCAGCCCTTATCCACCGCGCCCTCAAAGTGGTTAAAGCGCTCCAGCAGCAGGCGCGTCAGTTTGGCCGGAAAGCTCACTGGCGGCGCATCATCCACACAGTCTGCCGCGTGATAGCTAATTCCGGCTTCGGTAGTATTTGAAAACACAAAACGGATATCTGCATTGTGCGCCAGCGCCAGATACGCCGCGAAATCCTGGTACGGGTTGATTTCGTTATTCACCGACCGGATAAGCCGCGCCTCACTCACCGCCTCACCCTGCTCGTTTAGCCCGCGAATCAGCGTGGTATACAGCCCGTCCTGGGTATTCAGCGACGGCGGGAAATTGGTATTAATTGGCCGAACGATGGTCACGCCAGCGTTCAGATCGGTATGCTCGTTAAGGATATCCAGTTGCCAGTCGACAAACGCCCGCAGAAAGTTACCTTCTCCAAACTGGATCACACGCGTTGGGTAGCTGGCTCCCGGAAAATCACGTCGATTCAATGTTTTCATCCTGTTTTCCCTCTCAGAACGTGATCACGCCTTTAATCAGTTCACGGTTATTGATTACATCCCGCTCGTAGATTTCAGCCAGTGTGGCAAACGCGTAACGGTGCGTAAGCATCATGTCGGCGGTCAATTTGCCTTCCGACATCAGGCGGCCCACTTTGGCGAAATCTTCCGGCGTGGCGTTGCGACTGCCCATCATGGTGGTCTCTTTCTTGTGGAACTCAGGGTCAGAGAACTGCAAATCGCCTTTAAACAACCCAACGAAAACGATGCTGCCACCATGACGAATCAAATTCACCGTGTTATTCATCGCATGCTGATTCCCCGTGGCATCAATCACCTTTTGCGCCAGCGAACCGCCAAACTGAGCGCGCAGCTGCGCATCAAAATCTTCAGCGGATGGGTCGATAACCGGGAGTCCCAGGCGGGAAACCACATGGTCTCGGCGCGCCGGACTGGTATCGGCGACCACCACCTGTGCGCCATCGGCTTTGGCAATCGCTGCTGCCCCCAGGCCAATCGGACCAGCGCCGACCACCAACACCTGCTCACCCGACGCCACCGCCGCCCGGCGTACCGCATGCGCGCTGATGGCATAAGGCTCAATCAGCGCCGCCGCCTGCGGGTCAATCCCCTGCGCATCCAGCAGGTTGGTCACCGGAACGGACAAATATTCACTGAAACCGCCATCCTGGTGCACGCCAATTACTGAAATCTTCTCGCAGCAGTTGGTGCGCCCGCTCAGGCATGCCGGACACTGCTGGCAGGCCACGTAAGGAATAACCGCCACCTGCTGACCATTTTTCAGATTCTGTATATTCTTACCCAGCCCGACAATTTCCCCACATATTTCATGCCCTAATACACGTGGGTAGCTGAAAAAAGGTTGATTGCCACCCCAGGCATGAATATCGGTACCACAAATCCCTACCGATTTAATTTTTATTAATGCTTCACTCTCACCCGGAATAGGTATTTCGCGTTCTTTCCAGACTAATTTTTTAGGTTCCTGGCAAATCAACGTATTCATCGTAGACATGATTCTGCTCTCCTGTTTTTTGTTGCCTCAGATATCAACGAAAATATAAAAGACGGAGAAAGCAGAAACACAATCTGTGAATCCCAGCGCATAAAAATGTTTTAAATCGGGTTTTAATAAATAAAAAGGAGAAGCCATGAGCCGTTCGCAGAACTTACGCCACAATGTGATTAACCAGATTATCGATGATATGGCGCGTGGTCATATCCCTTCCCCGCTCCCCTCACAAAGTGCACTGGCAGAGATGTACAACATCAGCCGCACCACCGTGCGCCATATGCTGAGCCACTTAGGCGAGTGCGGCGTGCTGACCCAGGTCGGCAGCCACTATGTTATCGTGCGTAAACCCGACCATGACGACGGTTTTGCCTGCACCACCGCCTCCATGACCGAGCAAAACCGGATTTTTGAGCAGGCGTTTTTCACCATGATCAACCAGCGCCAGCTGCGTGCAGGCGAGAGCTTCTCCGAACTGCAGCTTGCCAGAGCCGCGGGCGTCAGTCCGGTAGTCGTACGGGAATATCTTTTAAAATTCGAACGTTACAACCTGATCAAAAACGAAAAACGCGGTCAGTGGAGCATGAAGCAGTTCGATCAGGCCTATGCGGAGCAGCTGTTTGAACTCAGAGAAATGCTGGAAACCCATTCCCTGCAACATTTTCTCAATCTGCCCGACGATGACCCACGCTGGCTGCAGGCGAAAACGCTGCTGGAACGCCACCGGATCTTGCGCGACAGCATCGGCAGCAGCTTTCGTATGTTCTCGCAGTTAGACCGTGAGTTTCATGCCTTGCTGCTCTCTGCTGCCGATAATATATTTTTCAATCAATCACTTGAAATCATCTCCGTGATTTTCCACTTCCACTATCAGTGGGATGAGAGCGACCTCAAACAACGCAACATCATTGCCATTGATGAGCATATGACCATCCTCAGCGCGCTGATCTGCCGCAGCGACCTGGATGCCACCCTGGCGCTTTGTAACCATTTGAATTCAGCCAAACAATCAATGATTCGTTCCATCAACCAGAGTCATAGCGCCGCCCATTAAGTACCGATAAAAAACAGCAAATCATTACCGGGAGCACGATTTTATAAAAATAAAAACGCCGGAAAAATACCTCTTGCCTATGCTCACGCTAAGTCGACTGCATTAAAACTTTTGTGAGCGGTGATGAGCAAATTGATTCATCACCGGTATTTTTTCAATACTGCACAGTCCTGCTGTGTGAAAAATAAATTATTGAGGTTCAGGAGTCCGGCGTGGAAAAAAATAATATTACCCTCGACCCGAGTTCTTCGTTTGGCACGTCATCATCTGCGGATATTAATGTTCCGCCTGAGGGCATGGTGCAACGCAGTAGCCGAATAAAACGTATTCAGACCACGGCAATGATTTTATTATTTTTTGCTGCGGTTATTAATTACCTCGACCGCAGTTCTCTGTCGGTCGCCAACTTAACGATTCGTGAAGAACTGGGGCTGAGCGCCACGCAAATCGGCGTGCTGCTGTCGGTATTTTCTCTCGCTTATGGTATTGCGCAATTGCCCTGCGGCCCGCTGCTGGATCGCAAAGGTCCGCGCATTATGTTGGGGCTGGGGATGTTCTTCTGGTCGCTGTTTCAGGCGATGTCCGGCATGGTACACAGCTTCACCCAGTTTGTGTTGGTGCGTATCGGGATGGGGATCGGCGAAGCGCCAATGAACCCGTGCGGCGTAAAGGTCATCAACGACTGGTTTAACATCAAAGAGCGCGGCCGCCCGATGGGATTATTCAACGCCGCCTCCACCATCGGGGTTGCCATTAGCCCGCCGATTCTGGCTGCCATGATGCTGGTAATGGGCTGGCGCTGGATGTTCATCACCATTGGCGTGCTGGGTATTTTCCTCGCCATCGGCTGGTACATGCTGTATCGCAACCGCGAGCAAATTGAGCTGAGCGCCACGGAACAAGCGTACCTGAACGCTGGTAGCGTCAATGCCCGCCGCGATCCGCTGAGCTTTGCCGAATGGCGCAGCCTGTTTCGCAACCGTACCATGTGGGGCATGATGCTGGGCTTTAGCGGCATCAACTATACCGCATGGTTATACCTGGCCTGGCTGCCGGGCTACCTGCAAACCTCCTACAACCTGGATTTAAAAAGCACCGGATTAATGGCGGCGATCCCGTTCCTGTTTGGCGCAGCCGGCATGTTGATTAACGGCTTTGTCACCGACTGGCTGGTAAAAGGCGGTATGGCACCGATTAAGAGCCGTAAGATTTGTATAATCGCCGGGATGTTCTGCTCTGCAGCCTTCACCTTCGTTGTGCCGCAGGCCACAACGTCGATGGCCGCCGTGTTACTGATCGGTATGGCGCTGTTCTGTATCCACTTCGCCGGTACCTCGTGCTGGGGCCTGATCCACGTCGCCGTCGCCTCACGCATGACCGCTTCCGTGGGCAGTATCCAGAACTTTGCCAGCTTTATCTGCGCATCGTTTGCGCCGATCGTCACCGGATTTATTGTTGATACCACCAACTCTTTCCGCCTGGCGCTGATCATCTGTGGCTGCGTCACCATGGTGGGGGCCCTTGCCTACATCTTCCTGGTTCGCCAGCCCATTAGCGATCCACGTAAAGATTAATCCTCCAGATGCCCGATAACACCGTGCTTATCGGGCATGTTATGCTCCTCGTATGAACATCACCTTACGCGCTACTACTCTGGCAGACGCAGCCGCTCTTCCCGCCATCGAACGATCTGCGGGGCAACGTTTTTTACAGATCCCGGAACTGGCGTGGATTGCTGATGACCAGATTATATCGGCTGCTCAGCATCAGGCATTTGCCGCCACTGGCTTGAGCTGGCTGGCGCAGGCCGATGAGCATCCGGTCGGCTTTTTAGTCGCCGAAACGCTGGATTCATCGCTGTTCATTGCAGAACTGTCGCTGCATCAGGAGTGGCAGGGAAAAGGAATTGGCCGCCGATTAATTTGCTATGTTGCCGAACAGGCGCGCGAGAAAGGTTACACGTCGCTTACGCTGACCACCTTCCGCGATGTGCCGTGGAATGCGCCATGGTACGCGCGTCTGGGATTTGAAATGTTGGCTGAAGAGACGCTGCCTGCAAAGTTGCGCCAGAAAAGAGAAGAGGAAGCGGCGCATGGCCTGGCGTATGAATCACGCTGCGCCATGCGCCTGATGCTTACTTAGAACGTTTCCCAGTTATCCCCGGCATCCGCTACTGCGGCTTTACGCGGCTGGACCGTTGAAACCGGTTTAGCGGCCGCAACGTCACGCGCGCGCTGTTGGTCATGCTGAATACGGAACACGGCAACGGCTTGAGTCAGGCGGCTGGCCTGCTCTTCCAGCGCGGCAGCGGCAGCGGCGGACTCTTCCACCAGCGAGGCGTTCTGCTGCGTCACACGATCCATCTCGGCAACGGCCAGACCAACCTGATCAATACCGCGGCTCTGTTCATCAGAAGCAGAGGCGATTTCACCCATGATATCGGTCACGCGGGTTACCGCATTGACGATCTCATCCATGGTTTCACCGGCGCTTTCAACCAGCGTTGAACCGACATCCACACGGCTGACCGAGTCTTCAATAAGGCTCTTAATCTCGCGCGCGGCCTGCGCACTACGCTGGGCCAGGTTACGCACTTCACCCGCAACCACCGCAAATCCACGGCCCTGCTCGCCCGCACGTGCGGCTTCTACCGCGGCGTTGAGTGCCAGAATATTGGTCTGGAAGGCAATGCCGTCAATGACGCTAATAATGTCGGCGATCTTCTGCGAACTGGAAGCGATATCACGCATGGTTTGCACCACGTTGTCCACCACTTTGCCGCCTTTCTGCGCGGTTTCCGACGCACTCAGCGCCAGATGGCTGGCCTGACGCGCGTTTTCAGCGTTCTGCTTCACGGTTGCCGTCAGCTGTTCCATGCTGGCTGCGGTTTCTTCCAGAGAGGCCGCCTGCTGTTCGGTACGGGAGGAGAGATCGTTATTGCCCATCGCAATCTCGCTGGCCCCGCTGTAAATCGCATTGGCGCCGTTACGCACGTCACCCACGGTGTTCATCAGCTCACCCTGCATGTGACGCAGGCTTTCCGCCAGTTGCCCAATCTCGTTGGAACCTTCCACTTCAATACGCTTCACCAGATCGCCGCTGGCGATATGACGAATGCTGTCAATCAGACGGTTCATTGGGGAAATAAGAGTCAGTTTGATACCAAACCAGACCGCAATAATCGCCGCCAGAACGGTGATCAGCACACAAACCAGCACCCACATCGCCTGACTGTAAGAGCTGTTGTTATCTTCCACAGCGATGTCATACAGGCGATCGTTCTGCTGCATGTAATTGATATACTGCTTCTCAAAACCATCCTGATAACTCTGCGTCGGTTGATCAAAGAACGCGTTGATCTTCCCGTCACCCAGTAACTGGATCAGCTCCGCCAGCGCACCGTGATAGATGTCATAGGTGCGGTTGATCTCCTGGAAAGCGGCTTCGCTTTGGCGCGGATCGCGCGGGAGCGACTCGTAAATCGCCCAGTTTTTTTCCGTCAGCTTCAGCGCCGTACTCGCCACCTGCATCAGCTCGGCAACGGTCGCGCCGCTGCCGATATTGCTCTGATCCATCATGTAGCGAATGCCTGCCCGGTTCAGGGTGTTACGCGTTTGCAGCAGTTCAACCCAGGTGGCGTTCAGCGCAGACTGTTGCTGGCGAATGGTTTGCAGAACGGTAAAGTTCTCTTTGTCATTCTTAAGTGAGTTAAAAAACAAGCCGCCCGAGGCGAGCTGTAAAAGGCCAAATAGCGCCAATACCAGCAGTAAGCTGGTAACAATCTTCATACGTTTTAACATGTTTTCTCTTTCCGCTAGACAGATGTCAGAATTTTCGGCCTGGAAAGGGAAAACTTTATGAAATTTGTGCTAGTTGAATCGATCTCAGCATCGACGATTCGTCGATCTACGCCGTCTGCCAAAGCGCTAAGCGGGTTTATTAGTGATCTCAATCACATAAATATACCCGTTAGTCCCCACCGCTTACCGCTCGCTGACACTTGGGACCGCTTAAGCTGACATACAACCGCTCACTTATTTACCTTACTTTACGCGCGTAATTCTCTGGCAAGATCCCCCCAACATAGCAGTCAAATAACCTCCTCAAACACAAGATCTAACCCACGCGGCTTCGGCCAATTATTAATTAGATACCAGGTTTTACTATGGATACGAAAAAGATATTCAAGCACATACCCTGGGTGATTCTCGGAATCATCGGTGCATTCTGCCTCTCGGTAGTGGCATTACGTCGGGGTGAACACATTAGTGCCCTGTGGATCGTAGTCGCCTCAGTTTCTGTTTATCTGGTGGCTTATCGTTACTACAGTTTGTACATCGCCCAAAAGGTGATGAAACTTGACCCGACGCGCGCCACGCCGGCGGTCATCAACAATGATGGTCTGAACTACGTTCCAACCAACCGTAACGTGTTGTTTGGTCACCACTTTGCTGCTATCGCAGGTGCAGGTCCGCTGGTTGGGCCGGTACTGGCCGCGCAGATGGGCTACCTGCCTGGTACGCTGTGGTTGCTGGCGGGCGTAGTGTTGGCCGGTGCGGTGCAGGACTTCATGGTGCTGTTTATCTCTTCTCGCCGTAACGGCGCATCTCTGGGTGAGATGATCAAAGAAGAGATGGGCCCGGTGCCGGGAACCATTGCGCTGTTCGGCTGCTTCTTAATCATGATCATCATCCTTGCGGTACTGGCGTTGATCGTGGTGAAAGCACTGGCTGAAAGCCCGTGGGGTGTGTTCACCGTCTGCTCAACCGTACCTATCGCGCTGTTCATGGGGATCTACATGCGATTCCTGCGCCCAGGACGCGTGGGCGAAGTGTCGGTGATTGGTATTGTGTTGCTGGTTGCCTCCATCTACTTCGGCGGCGTGATTGCGCACGACCCGTACTGGGGCCCGGCGCTGACCTTTAAAGACACCACCATTACCTTTACCCTGATCGGTTACGCGTTTATCTCCGCGCTGCTGCCGGTATGGCTGATCCTTGCCCCGCGCGACTATCTGGCTACTTTCCTGAAAATCGGCGTTATCGTCGGTCTGGCGGTGGGGATTGTTATCCTCAACCCGGAACTGAAAATGCCGGCGATGACCCAGTACGTTGATGGTACTGGCCCGCTGTGGAAAGGCGCTCTGTTCCCGTTCCTGTTCATCACCATCGCGTGTGGTGCGGTATCTGGCTTCCACGCGCTGATCGCTTCCGGTACTACACCGAAGCTGCTGGCCTGTGAAACCGACGCGCGTTTCATTGGTTACGGCGCGATGCTGATGGAATCCTTCGTGGCGATTATGGCGCTGGTTGCTGCGTCCATCATCGAACCGGGTCTGTACTTCGCAATGAACACCCCGCCTGCTGGCCTTGGCATCACCATGCCGAACCTGCATGAAATGAGCGGTGAGAACGCCCCACTTATTATGGCGCAGTTGAAAGACGTTACCGCACACGCAGCGGCAACCGTCAGCTCCTGGGGCTTTGTGATTTCACCTGAGCAGATCCTGCAAACCGCGAAAGACATCGGCGAGCCGTCCGTTCTGAACCGCGCAGGTGGTGCACCGACGCTGGCCGTTGGTATCGCCCACGTGTTCCACAAAGTGCTGCCGATGGCTGACATGGGCTTCTGGTACCACTTCGGTATCCTGTTCGAAGCGCTGTTCATCCTGACCGCACTGGACGCCGGTACCCGTTCTGGCCGCTTTATGCTGCAAGATTTACTGGGTAACTTCGTTCCGTTCCTGAAGAAAACCGACTCTCTGGTTGCGGGTATCATTGGTACTGCGGGCTGCGTAGGCCTGTGGGGTTACCTGCTGTATCAAGGTGTTGTTGACCCGCTGGGCGGCGTTAAGAGCCTGTGGCCGCTGTTCGGTATCTCTAACCAGATGCTGGCTGCCGTGGCGCTGGTTCTCGGCACCGTGGTGCTGGTTAAAATGCAACGCACCAAATACATCTGGGTTACCGTGGTTCCGGCAGTATGGCTGCTTATCTGCACCACCTGGGCGCTGGGTCTGAAACTGTTCAGCACCAACCCGCAGATGGAAGGCTTCTTCTTCATGGCGAATCAGTACAAAGAGAAGATTGCTAACGGCGGCGAACTGACCGCTCAACAGATTGCCAACATGAACCACATCGTCGTCAACAACTACACCAACGCAGGCTTGAGTATTCTGTTCCTGGTGGTGGTGTACAGCATCATTTTCTACGGGTTCCGTACCTGGCAGAAAGCCCGCGCCATCGACGGTCGATCTGATAAAGAGACACCGTATGTACCGGTGCCGGAAGGCGGCGTGAAAACCTCTTCACATCATTAAGCCGTAATTGCCGGATGGCGCTGCGCTCATCCGGCCTACAAAATGTGGAGTATGTAGGCCGGATAAGGCGCAAGCCGCCATCCGGCTTTATTCATTAACAGGACGGCAGAATGTTTGGTACTTTAGGTCAGGCAAAAAAATATCTCGGTCAGGCGGCAAAGATGCTGATTGGCATTCCGGACTACGACAACTACGTCGAGCACATGAAGACCAACCATCCCGATAAGCCGTACATGACCTACGAAGAATTCTTCCGCGAGCGCCAGGAAGCCCGCTACGGTAGCGGCGGAAGCAGTTGCTGTTAGAAGGAGAAATGAATGACCCCGATTGCAGTTACCCTACTCACCGGCTTTCTTGGCGCGGGTAAAACCACCCTGCTGCGCCATATTCTCAACGAGCAGCACGGTTACAAGATTGCCGTTATCGAAAACGAATTCGGCGAAGTCTCGGTGGACGATCAGCTGATTGGCGATCGCGCAACACAGATCAAAACCCTGACCAACGGCTGCATCTGCTGCACCCGTTCGAGCGAACTGGAAGACGCGCTGCTCGATCTGCTCGACAACCTCGACAAAGGCACCATCAATTTCGACCGTCTGGTGATCGAATGCACCGGCATGGCCGATCCCGGCCCGATTATTCAGACCTTTTTCTCCCATGAAGTAATTTGCGAACGCTACCTGCTGGACGGTGTGATTGCGCTGGTTGACGCGGTGCATGCCGACGAGCAGATGAACCAGTTCACCATTGCCCAGTCGCAGGTAGGCTACGCCGACCGCATCCTGCTGACCAAAACCGACGTAGCAGGTGAAAGCGAAAAACTGCGTGAGCGCCTGGCGCGCATCAACGCCCGCGCCCCGGTGTATACCGTCACGCATGGCGATATCGACCTTTCGCAACTGTTCGACACCAACGGTTTTATGCTGGAAGAGAACGTGGTCAGCGCCAAACCGCGCTTCCACTTTATCGCCGACAAACAAAACGATATTTCCTCGATCGTCGTCGAGCTGGATTACCCGGTGAACATCAGCGACGTGTCCAGGGTGATGGAAAATCTATTGCTGGAATCCGCCGAGAAGCTGCTGCGCTACAAAGGCATGCTGTGGATTGAAGGCGAACCAAACCGCCTGCTGTTCCAGGGCGTCCAGCGCCTATACAGCGCCGACTGGGACCGCCCGTGGGGCGACGAACAACCGTACAGCCAACTGGTGTTTATTGGTATTAATCTGCCGGAAGACGAGATCAGAGCCGCGTTTGCGGGATTGAAGAAGTAGATTTTTTGTAGGCCGGATAAGGCGCAGCCGCCATCCGGCATTCCAACCACTCACTCGGTGATCACAAATCGTGTCGCCGCAAAGCAGTTCAATATCCGGTGCACCAGAAATACCATCGTTAACGTGGCCAGCAGCGCGACGGTAACGGAAGTGATGCGGTAGAGATCGCTGAATACCAGGTCCTGATCCGGATGCAGGTTCTGGCCGAACATAATGCCGATGGTGGTGATACTGGCAAAACCCACGCCCGCACCGACTTTTTCCATTACATGCAGGCGGGCGCTGAACGCCAGCCCGAGGCCAATCAGCGGCATCATCAACAGCATATGGTTGCTGAAATCATACACCAGCAGTTGCACCAGCAGAATGTACAGACAAGCCAGAACCACGCCGACCACGCGCCAGAGAGAGCTCAACACCGCGCCGCGATAATGCATCGGAAACAGGATCAAAACGCCCGCCATCAGCGCCGACAGCGAATCGCTCAAGTCGCAAATCTGAAAGACTACAAAAATCATTGTCGCCACCGAACCGGAAAGCAGCGACTCGTGACGAACCCGAGCATCATCTTTTTCAATGCGCGGCGGCGGCTGGCGGTGTTCCACGTCCGGGATCAGATAATGCAGCAGCGCGCTCAGCGCCACCGCCATGACGCAGGCCTCCATATTGGAGAACATCAGCGTATGCCAGTTGGTGTTGGGATAGCTCATAAAGTTGAGCATCGTGCTCTGGCACACCACGCCCATTGAACCGAACAGAAACAGCGGCCCTTTACTCATCAAACGAAAACGCATCACGTACAAGCCAAATACCACCAGCGTCATAATCAGCGGCCATTGTGAGAGATAGCCGACAATCAGCACCATTTCGACGCAATTCACCGCCGCGCTGAACACAAACTGTTTTGCCACATGGCGGTTGAACACCGGTACCAGCGACAGCAGCATCAGCGGATAAACCACAAAGAACACGCCGTACTGCACGTTGTAAAAGGTCGAGATACTCAGCGCGATTGTCCCGGCAACCGAGATACGCAGGGTCTGGCGAAAATCATTGGCAGTGTAGACAATATTCCCGTGCGGCGTAAAGACGTGGGCCAGGGTGTTAATAGACATAATGCAGCCAGCTAACGAGATGGATCTGCACCCCGGCAAAGGTGCGGGCGAACATCCCCTCGCTGTTGTACAGCTGTACCGTGGCGCGCGCCCCGGTCGGCAACGGCGTGTCGAGCGGTTCGTTCAGCGCGACGTGAATACGCATACGTTGGGCGTCGCGCACCCAGCGGGTAGACTGTTCCGGTTGCGACAGCTGGCCGTTAACCTGCTCCTGTCCTGCCAAAATACCGGCATCGCTGCTGGTGACGCGAGCAGAGAAAACCTTGCCCGGCATGGCGTCGAACACCACCGCGGCATCGGTATCCACTTTAGTGTGACGCAGGCTTTTCTCGCGAAAGTCGGCCACGATATCGGTCTGGTGGCTGACCAGCGCCAGCAATGGCGTGGCGGCAGTGGCGTAAAGTCCGGGGCTAAGCTGGAGGTTGCTCACCGTACCGTCGGTCTGAGCATACACTTTGCTCCAGCCGAGGTTCAGTTGCGCCTCGTCCAGTGCATTACGGTATTTTTGCAGCGTCACGTTGCGGTTTTCATCGCGCTCGCCGCGCTGGATCAGCAGGTTCTGAATACTGGCATTGAGCGCCGACACCGACTGCTCGCTGGTTTGCCAGGCGGTGCGCACCTTGTCGAGATCGGCTTGCGACACGTTCTGCATGGTGCTCAGGCGCTGATAGCGGTCAAAGGTGGTCTTGTCGTTCCGGGCGTTGAATTGCGCGGTGCGCAGGTTGGCACGCACAGAGGCGATCTGCGCATCCAGCTGTTGGTTGCTCAGCTTTGCCTGCTCAAGGGCGATTTGCGCAGCCTCGACCTTATTGATAAACGGCGTCGGATCCAGTTCGTACAGCAAATCGCCCTTTTTCACTTGGCTATTGTTATGTACATGCACCTGCGAGACGTAGCCGGATACGCGTGAGGAAACAGGCGTTACCACACGCATCACCGTGGAGTCCGGTGTTAGCGGGATCCAGATATCGGCAACGATAAACCAGGCGAATATAACCAGGAAAGCGGCAATACTCACCCTTACCCAACGGGCAAATTTTTGTTCTGGGGTCATCATAGTTTTTTAGTGTTGATTGTCTTCTTCGCGGATTGTCCGCAAATTGCAGGCGAGTTGATTTAAGGTCGAGCTGAAGGCGGCAAGCTCCGCTTCAGGGATGGTACACGTAACGCGATGTTGATAGTTCTCAATCACCCGGTTTAGTTCTTCCAGCCTTGCGCGGCCTTGCTCGGTCAGCGTGAGCAGGCGAATGCGTTTGTCATAAGGCGATGTGGAACGCAGCAGATAGCCGTGCTTTTCCAACTGTGAGAGGGTGCGCATCAGCGGCGGCAGTTCAATACCCTGCACCTCCGCCAGTTCACTGACCGAGACGTTGTCTCCCAGTTGATACAGCTGCATCAATACCGTCCAGCTTGACTGCGTCAGGCCAGTGTCGGTAATGGCTGCATCAATAATGGCCCGCCACTGGCGCACCACCATTGCCATGCGCATCCCCATCGGGCGGCGGGCAAACAGTTCATCTTCAGTCATGTATCCTTCCCCTCATCGCTGATGAAGAAAATAATACTTATCATGGTAAGTATCAAGAAACACATCATTCAGAAGCATGAATTGATAAATACCATGAATACAAAAGAGGCCGGGCGATAACCCCCAGCCTCTGCCGATGAAAGAAAATCACTCCACCTGATCGCGTCGCAGCCCGACGTCCCGCAGCCGCTCGTCGCTCATCTGTTGCAATAGGCGCCGCGTTTGCGCTCGCAGCCGCCACGCCTTGTATGCCCGCCAGATCAGTACAAACCCAATAAACGGCTGTTTTGCTTTATTCTCGTGAAATTCCATACCTTGCCTCCCCGCCTTGCCAGAGGCTTTATCTTCACGGATTTGGCCCAAAACAATACAGACTCACAAAGTACTTTTATTTAACATACAGATTGGTTAAAAAGAGTTCTGCATCGCTTTTTTCACGCCAATCTGTACTGGTTTATTAATCTGTATGGTACCCACGAGGGATACAGCATGACGCGTTACCAACATCTGGCCAATCTGCTGGCCGAACGCATTGAGCAAGGTCTGTATCGCCATGGCGAAAAACTGCCTTCGGTACGCAGCCTGAGCCAGGAGCACGGGGTCAGCATCAGCACCGTCCAGCAGGCGTATCAGACGCTGGAACAATTACGGCTGATCACGCCGCAGCCGCGTTCCGGTTATTTTGTCGCACCACAAAAAGCACAGCCGCCGGTGCCGCTGATGTCACGCCCGGTCCAGCGTCCAGTTGAGATAACCCAGTGGGATCAGGTGCTGGACATGCTTGCAGGTCATGCAGACAAATCGATAATCCCTTTTAGCAGTGGCGTGCCCGATATCAATCAACCCAGCCTGAAGCCGCTCTGGCGCGAGCTAAGTCGCGTGGCGCAGCATAATCTCAAGGCGGTTCTGGGCTACGATGAATTACCAGGCTGTCGCGAATTGCGTCAACAGATTGCCCGGCTCATGCTGGACGGAGGTTCGGTCATCAATGCGGATGATATTGTGATCACCAGCGGGAGTCAGAGCGGGATGTCACTGGCGCTGCTGGCGGTCTGCCAGCCAGGAGATATCGTCGCCGTAGAATCGCCCGCCTATTACGGCACGATGCAGCTGCTACGCGGATTAGGGATCAAAGTTATAGAGATCCCAACCGATCCGGATACAGGGATCAGCATTGAAGCGCTGGAACTGGCGCTGGATCAGTGGCCGATTAAAGGGGTGATTCTGGTTCCTAACTGCAATAATCCCCTCGGATTTATTATGCCGGATGCACGTAAGCGGGCGGTCCTCGCCCTCGCCCAGCAGCACGATATTGTTATTTTTGAAGATGATGTGTACGGAGAGCTTGCCACGGAATATCCCCGTCCGCGCACAATACACTCCTGGGACAGCGATGGTCGGGTGCTACTGTGCAGTTCATTTACCAAATCCGTGGCGCCGGGGTTGCGCGTCGGTTGGGTTATTCCCGGTCGTTATCACGATAAATTTCTGCATATGAAATATGCCGTCATCGGCACTAACGTTCCTGTTACGCAGCTGGCGGCCGCCGCTTTCGTGCGCGAGGGGCATTATCATCGGCATGTTCGCCGTATGCGTCAGATCTACCAGCGGAATATGGAGATCTACACCTGTTGGGTACGGGAATACTTCCCCTGCGGGATCTGCGTCACCCGACCGAAAGGCGGCTTTATGCTGTGGGTCGAGCTGCCGCACCAGGTCGATATGGTCTGTGTCGCTAAGCAGCTCTGTCGCCTCAAAATCCAGGTTGCGCCGGGTTCGCTGTTCTCCGCATCAGGAAAGTATCGCAACTGCGTACGCATCAACTGCGCGTTGCCGCCAAACGAGAAGCATCGGGAAGTGATGCAAAAACTCGGGGAAGCGGTAAAGGTGGCGATAGAGTAAATCAGACCGCCCGGTGCTACCGGGCTGGCGATTGCACGGTTTAGGTCATTTCTAATGGCTTACACCCTGAATATCTTCAACGGAAAGTCGGGTAATTTTTTGCACCGTGCTGAGATCAGTACCGTCGGCCAGCATGGTGCGGGCAATGCGCAACGCCTCAGTACGTCGCCCCTCGATTAGGCCTTCTTGTTTACCTTCCTGCTTACCTTCCTGCTTACCTTTTTGCTGGCCCTCTTGCAGACCCTCAAGCCATCCTTTTTGAAATCCAGCCTCATGCAATCTGTCTGCGATCGTCATTAAATGCTCCTTATGCTGCGGTGAACGTTCAGCAACCCCACGAATAAACTCACTGAAGCGAGGTGCATCGCCAGTTTGCAAAATATAATTAAACAGCGTCTTTATCTGGCTGTCATTAGTCACTCCAGTAAGTAGCAGGGAAACAATTTGCTCAACAAGCCCCATAAGATCGCGCTGACGGATATGTTTTTGGATTAACTCCAACAGCGCCATGCGTCGATGCTGCACAATTTCGTCATCTGGGATAACCGTAATATCCACCAGCGGAAACGCCGCAGCATACACCTGACGTGCCAGCTTCGGGTTGGCAAACTCGTCCAGCCAACATAGCGAATAAGGGTACGGACTTTTAGCGCCGTGATAGAACAGCATCGGCACCACCAGCGGCAACTGCTGATGTCCGGCATCCAGATGTTTCTGCATGGCCGCAACTGCATAGCGCATCAGTCTGAATGCCATATGCGCATCCGGTGTACTTTGGTGTTCAATCACCACATAAATATATCCATCCCCTTCTGTCGTATTCACCGACCACAGCACATCGGAATAGTACGCACGTAAATCCTCTTCAATGAAACTGTCTGACTCGAGTTTCAGCGTCTGAAGATCGCAAAGTTCACGTAGAGAGGCAGGAAGATGTATTTGCAGAAAATCCCGTGCAGTCTCAGGGTGACGTAAAAATGTTTTAAAAACCGCATCATGCGGTGTGGAAGTCGGCGCTTTGTTCATGGCGATCCGTCACCTGGAAATAAGATGCCGTGACTGTAGCGCCGGAAAACTACACCCTCACCTGCAACTTTCTCTGTTTGCGAGACGATTTCCGGGATAAAAACGTCCCTATGTAACGTCTGCATTTGTCTGGAACCCGTCACGCAGAATCGCTATCTCAATGCACATTCCCACTTTTTCACCACTCGGCCTGTGCTATAACGAATCATTACTTTCAGGGAGGACGCGATGTGACGCACACCCGGGATATTCCACAATCGTTCTGGCGTGATGAACAGCTCCCGTGGCTGGAACTGCGCAGCACCTGGCAAAGCCTGCAGGCCTATAAGCGGCATCACCACTCTCAGCTCTCGATTGGGGCAATTCTCGAGGGGGAAACGTGCTGCCTGTGCGATGGCAAGGAATACCATCTGCAGGTGGGCGATCTGATTGTGATCCCGCCGCTGGCACCTCACAGCTGTAATCCTGTTAACGGACTGTTTCGCAGCTATCACATGCTTTATCTTGATACCCGATGGTGTCTTGCTAGTCTGCCTGCGCAGAACAACAATCAGCGGCTTTGCACGCGCGATCGTGTTATCCGCGATCGGCAATTGTTCCAGCACTATGTAAACCTCGTGGCACTTATGCAGCAACGGCAAACGACGCGGGTAACGGATGCCGCACAAGCATTGCTACGTTCGCTACCATTGCAATCGGTAGCACCGGAAAACCTAAGCGCCGCCAGCCAGTATCTGCGCGAACGGTTGCAGTCCAACCTGCAGGCTCCGCCCTCACTCGATGAGCTGGCACATGAGTGTCACATGCGTAAAGAAACGCTGATCCGTACCTTTAAGCAGGACACCGGGCTGACGCCAGGAAGTTATCTGAACATCATACGGATTGACTATGCCCGCCAGCGGCTGCGGGCCGGGGACGAAATTGCCGATGTCGGCTATCAGAGCGGGTTTGCCGACCAGAGTCATTTCCATCGCACCTTTGTTCGCTACACCGCCGCCACACCGCGCCAGTACGCGTTAGGGCGATCAATATCATACAATAATTAGCGCTGCGTCAGGCGTACGGTGATCTCAGATTCATTGTCTGAGGTCGCTATGTCGCTGCTTTCTTTACTTTTTCCGTCTGCTTTTCCCGCGCTGGCGCTGGCACATTTTGTCGCACTACTCAGCCCCGGTCCGGACTTCTTTTTACTGGCCGGTTATGCCGTACGATACCGGATGCGCGGCAGCACCGGGCTGTGCGTGGGGATCGCTATCGGCAACGGGCTGTATATCCTGCTGGCAATTATCGGTTGGGGGATCCTGCGCCAGCTTCCCCTGCTGTTTACCATTATTGAGCTGCTGGGCGCGATCTATTTATTGTGGATAGGCAGCCTGCTGATACGCAGCCGCCCGCAAACTCTGACCGGAGCTGATGCCCGGTCTACCTGTCCAGGATTTGGTAAACAGCTGCTGCTGGGATTGGGTTCGTCACTGCTTAACCCAAAAAATGCACTGTTCTATCTGGCGCTAATGACCGCCCTGCTCGGCCCGTCAGTGACGCTGCTACAACAAACCATGAGCGGGATCTGGATGACCAGCGTGGTGCTGTGCTGGGATCTGCTGATCGTGATGTTCATCGGCTTACCGCAGATCCAGCGGCGGTTAACCAGAGGGATCTTGTGGGTAGAGCGTATAGCTGGCGGTGTATTGATTATCTTCGGCTGTGCTATCGCGCTGCGGTTTTTGCAGAGCATCGTAGTCTGATTTGCGGTGCGATTTTCTACACATAAACAGGATAAACTCGTTTAATTAATATCCAATCCGCATTACACTGCGGATGGTTATTACCCGTTCAACTTACTCTTCCTGAGGTGCGATGTGCTGATTGTTACCTGTAATCGTTACGTTTTCTGACCCCGCGTTAGTGAGCGTTTCTCCTGTTTGCGCTTCACGCAGGCAGCGTTTTTGATTACATGAAATTCAGTACATTTGCAGTCTGCTTTTATTCTGTCATCGGCCTGACGTCTCAAAGACGGTATTGAATTTCGCTATTCCCGTTGAGGGTTTTCTCCCGACAAGGAGCTGTTTTATGCAACGGATTCTCGCGTTTTTCTCCCAACGCGCCACAACGTTATTTTTTCCTATTGCGTTGATTTTGTATGATTTCGCCGCCTATCTGTCGACGGACTTGATTCAGCCCGGCATCATTAATGTCGTACGCGATTTCAACGCCGACGTCAGCCTGGCGCCCGCTGCGGTGAGCCTCTATCTGGCAGGCGGCATGGCGCTGCAATGGCTGTTGGGGCCACTTTCCGACCGGATTGGCCGTCGACCGGTGCTGATTGCGGGGGCGTTAATCTTTACCCTCGCCTGCGCTGCCACACTGTTTACTACTTCAATGACGCAATTTCTGATCGCCCGATTTGTGCAGGGCACCAGCATTTGCTTTATCGCGACCGTTGGCTATGTCACGGTGCAGGAGGCGTTTGGGCAAACGAAGGCCATTAAGTTAATGGCGATAATCACTTCCATTGTGTTGGTTGCACCGGTTATCGGCCCGCTCTCGGGAGCGGCGCTAATGCACTTTGTCCACTGGAAGATCTTGTTTGCCATCATTGCCGTCATGGGGCTTATCGCCCTGATTGGGTTAATGCTAGCCATGCCGGAAACCGTCCAGCGCGGCGCGGTGCCGTTCAGTGCACGCGGCGTACTGCGTGATTTCCGCGACGTTTTCCGCAACCGGGTATTCTTGTTTGGCGCAGCCACGCTATCGCTAAGCTATATCCCGATGATGAGCTGGGTGGCGGTCTCACCGGTGATACTGATTGATGCGGGCGGCATGACTACATCGCAGTTTGCCTGGGCACAGGCCCCGGTGTTTGGCGCAGTGATCGTCGCCAATATGGTGGTGGTTCGTTTCGTGAAAGATCCGACCCGACCACGCTTTATCTGGCGGGCCGCACCTATACAGCTGAGCGGGCTGGCGGTGCTGATTGTCGGCAATTTACTGTGGCCGCACGTCTGGCTGTGGTCGGTGCTGGGAACCAGCCTGTATGCGTTTGGTATTGGGATGATCTTCCCGACGCTGTTCCGCTTTACGCTGTTTTCCAACAACTTACCTAAAGGAACGGTCTCGGCATCGCTGAATATGGTGATCCTGACGGTGATGGCGGTTTCTGTCGAAATTGGACGCTGGCTATGGTTTAACGGTGGCAGGATTTCGTTTCATCTGCTGGCGGTTGCGGCGGGGATCGCTGTCGTGTTCACGCTGGCAGGCTTACTCAAACGGGTACGCCAGCATGAGGCAACGACGTTAGCCACTGAAAACTAACCAGCCCGCTTATCCGGCCTACGACAAATATGTAGGCCGGATAAGGCGCTTGCGCCGCATCCGGCTACGCTCACATCACCTTACGCAATGCGTGCAAATCCCGCTTCGAGATCGGCAATCAGGTCGCCAATATCCTCCAGGCCAATATGCACCCTGACCAGCGTGCCGCTGAAATCCACCTCTCCAGCCGGGCGGATGCTGTTCAGCTCTTCCGGCTGGTTCGCCAGAATGAGCGACTCAAATCCACCCCACGAATAGGCCATATGGAACAGCGAGAAATTATCGAGGAAATTCGCCATCTGTTCGTCGGTGAGTCTCTTTTTCAGCACAAATGAGAACAGGCCTGAGCTTCCGGTAAAATCACGCTGAAAATACTCATGGCCCGGACATTCCGGTAACGCCGGATGGTTCACCCGCGCCACTTCCGGTCTTGCCGACAGCCAGCGAGCAATATGGATACTGCTCTCCTGATGCTGCTTAAGGCGTACCGCCAGGGTACGCAATCCGCGGCTGCCGTTGTAGGCGGTATCGGCATCCAGCGTTTGCCCCATCAGATAGGAGTTCTCGCGCAGACGATCCCAACAACGGGCGTTAGACACCGCCGTGCCCAGCATGCCGTCCGAATGACCGATGGTGTACTTCGTTCCCGCCTGAATGGAAATATCCACGCCATAATCCAGCGCTTTGAACAGCACGCCCGCCGCCCAGGTGTTGTCGATCATAATGACAATCTCCGGATTCACCGCGCGGATAGCCTTCACCATCCCCGGCACGTCCTGGACTTCCATGGTGATAGAACTTGGTGACTCAAGGAATACAACCTTCGTTTCCGGACGCAGAAGATCGACGATACCTGCACCAATCAGCGGATCGTAATACGTTGTTTCCACATTGAATTTACTCAGGATCTTATTGCAAAAATCCTGGGTTGGCTCGTAGGCCGCGCCGGTCATCAGGATATGATCGCCACCCTGAACAAACGCCAGAATCGCGTTGGTCACCGCCGCAGCACCACATGGGTACAGCGCGCAGCCAACGCCGCCTTCCAGTTCGCTCATTGCCTTCTGGAAGGCAAAGTGGGTATAGGTTCCGCGACGACCGTAAAACAGCTCACCGTTTGCGCGATTGGCGGTGGCAAATTTCTTGTCCTTCACGGTATCAAATACCAGTGAAGAGGCACGTTGGATAACCGGATTCACCGCTCCCTGGGTGTAGCGTTTGTCACGACCAGCAACAACCAGTTGCGTCTCAAGCTTCATTGCGTCTTTCATAACATCTCCTGTTCTTAATCCGTGTGAAACCTATACCACCGCAGCAGTAGAGTTTATTTCAGTGTTGGTCTGCTTTTTTCCAGCGAACCGTTCAACAATCTGCGCCGCATTCAAATCATGGATAACGTTAATCAGTGTGGCCGGCGCATCGGTAATGGTGCCCAGCACCACCAGCATCGGGATTGCTTCCATCGGCAGGCCCAGCGTGGTAACGATAAAGATTTCACCGAGGAACGCCCCGCCCGGCACGCCACCAACGATAATGGCGGAGAGCACCGCAATCAGCATCGTCAGGAAGAAGGTTTCGGTGGTGAATTCCATCCCCAGCACGGAATAGATAAAGACGATTTTCAGCGCGGCAATCATCGCCACACCGCCTTTGTTCAGGTTAACCAGCAGTGGAATGGAAACATCAACGATTTCCGGGTTAATCCCCATCGCCTTACCGGCACGCAGCGTCACCGGGAGCGTCCCCAGCGAAGAGCAGGTCCCCAGCGCAGTTGCAGACGGTTCAATCGCGTTACGCCAGAAGGCTTTGACCGCCGGAATACCGCCGCCAATATACGAATAGAGAATCGAGCCAAAAACAAAATAGACCAGCGTGGCAACCATAAACAGGCCGATGGCGCGGGCAAAGGTTAACAATAGTGCAGAGTCCTGACTGGCCATGGTGGCGGCGAAGTAGCAGCCCAGACCAATCGGCGCGACCTTCATAATGATCGAAACGATCTTCATGATCACGGTATTGGCGTCTTCCAGCAGCGACGCAATACGTTTACCGGCCTGATCCGACTGACCAATCGCCACACCGGCGATGATCGCCATCACGATCAGTGCCAGAATATTGGACTTAGAGAACAGCCCAATAAAGTCGCTGGTGGTGATCATGCTGACAAAATCCATCTTGCCGCTGCCCGCCTGCACCGACTGCGAGAGATCGATAGTGACGCCCTGCGCCGGGTTATACCAGAGCGCCAGCGCGACGATCCCGGCCGCCGGAATAAAGGCCATCGCGATCGAAACAATAAAGATAATCGCCATAATACGCCCCAGCCTTTTCAGGTCGGTCATACTGGCGATCGAAGACATGACGCTGATCCCCACCAGCGGCACAATAATCATAAATAACAGGTTTAAGAATATCTGACCTATTGGCTGGAGTTTACTTGCAAACGATGGGGCATAAATACCTAATAAGCCGCCAATCACCAGAGCAACTAATAAAATAATCGACGATCTGTAGGGTTCGAGTCGTGACCACATAATCGGTACCTTTAGAATAATAATTAATGAGATTAAATTCACAATGTGATGAGTTTCCGTTTCGCCTCCTTTTAATTTGTGACGTAACTCACCTAAGTTGTTATTTTTTCATTTTGCCAGCAAGTTGTTTCCTGTGATTCAATAGTTGCATGTTTAAAAGGCGAATGTAACGGCCTATTCGTACCGTTTTTGCAAATCACTTGTGAATTTAAGGAAATTATGAGTACGCCGATTTCACTCAAGCATCTGGAGTTTTTTACTAAAATCGTCGACTGCGGAGGATTGTCAGAAGCCGCGGCGCAGCTCAACGTCTCGCCGTCTGCGGTCAGCAAAAGCCTGGCAGCGATGGAAGATACGTTAGGCACGACATTAATTAAACGCACCACCCGCAGTATTACCCTGACCGACGCCGGGCAATATCTCTTCAACCGCGCTAATAAGCTGTTGAAAGAATTCGATGAAACGCTGAATACCACCTCCGGTTATTACCACAGCCCGCAGGGTGAATTACGCATAACCTGCTCAATTGCGTTTGGTTATTCCCGGCTGGTGAACCTGGTGGATAAATACCGCTCCCAGTTCCCGGATGTGAATCTGTATATCGATCTCAACGATAACTTCGTCAATCTGAACGAAACGGATTTCGACATTGCCCTGCGAATTTCCACCGCGCCGCCGCAAAACTATGCGATGCGCAAGCTGGTGCCTGTTCGCTGGGCGTACTGTGCCTCACCCGGCTACCTCGCCAAAAAAGGCATGCCCCAGCGTCGCAGCGATCTGGTAGATCATGATTGCCTGGTTTACCCGGGCCTCACGCCGGTACTGAAGGTGGCAGATGAACAGGATCGGCTGCATCAGTTGAAACTACATATGCCGATCCAGGCCAACAGCAGTCTGGTACTGTTGAAGTCGGTGCTAGAAGATCAGGGGGTGGCATATTTGCCCACTTATTTGATTGGCGATCATATTCAAAAAGAGGAGATCACGCCGCTGATGCTCGACGGCACCATCACCTGTGAAACTCATGCCCTGTATGCGCTGTACTTTCCCAGCAAGTACAGCAATCCGAAGGTGCGATCGTTTATCGATTTTCTGGTCGCAGAACTTGGTCCCTTACCGGCGTGGGATAACTGGATCCCTGGATAAATGCTTCCCGCCTGAAAATGGGAGACGCACCACAATTTTTGCGCGATCCCCCCGTCTGGCTCTATCCTTAAGCCTATGAATAAAATTGCTGAACTCAAACGTGCCAAGCGACTGGCGCTCTCATTGCTGCTGATCGCTGCCGCAACCTTCGTCATCACGCTGTTTTTGCCGCCCAACTTCTGGGTACTCGGGATCAAAGCGATCGCTGAAGCGGCGATGGTTGGCGCGCTGGCGGACTGGTTTGCCGTGGTGGCGCTTTTTCGCCGGGTGCCGATCCCGTTTATCTCGCAACACACGGCTATTATCCCGCGCAATAAGGATCGGATCGGCGAAAATCTTGGTCAGTTTGTACAAGAGAAATTCCTCGATACCCAGTCGCTGATAGCCCTGATCCGCCGCCATGAACCGGCGCTGTTGATCGGCAACTGGTTCAGCCAGCCGGAAAACGCCCAGCGCATCGGCCAGCATCTGTTGCAGATCATGAGCGGTTTTCTCGAACTGACCGACGACTCGCGCATTCAGCGGCTGATCAAGCGGGCGGTGCACAAGGCCATCGACAAGGTCGATCTCTCCGGAACCAGCGCGCTGATGCTGGAAAGCATGACCAAAAACAATCGCCATCAGGTGCTGCTCGATACGCTGATCGCCCAACTGATCGCCCTGCTACAGCGCGACAGCTCACGAGCGTTTATCGCCAGACAAGTAGTGCACTGGCTGGAAACCGAACATCCGCTGAAAGCGAAGATCCTGCCAACCGAATGGCTGGGCGAACACAGCGCCGAGCTGGTGTCTGATGCCGTTAACTCCTTGCTGGATGACATCAGCCATGATCGCGCGCATCAGATCCGCCATGCCTTCGATCGCGCTACATTTAAGCTCATCGATAAGCTCAAACACGATCCGGAGATGGCCGCGCGGGCCGAAAGCATGAAAAGCTATCTGAAGGAAGATGAAGCCTTCAACCGTTATCTTGGCGAGCTGTGGGCAGACCTGCGTCAGTGGGTGAAAACCGACATTAACGCAGATGATTCCCGCGTGAAGCAGCGCATCGCCAGCGCCGGGCAGTGGTTCGGCGAAACGCTGGTAGCCGACAGCGCCCTGCGTGCCTCACTAAATGGGCATCTGGAGCAGGCCGCGCATAAAGTTGCCCCGGAGTTCGCCACCTTCCTGACGCGCCATATTAGCGACACGGTGAAAAGTTGGGATGCTCGCGATATGTCGCAGCAAATTGAGTTAAACATCGGTAAAGATTTGCAGTTTATTCGCGTCAACGGCACGTTGGTTGGCGGTTCAATCGGGCTGGTGTTATATCTGTTGTCGCAAATTCCGTCCCTGCTGACGCTGGCGAATTTTTAAGGAGAAAGATTCTGAGTCATTTTATTTTTACTTTTCATTATCATTTACGCATGTAATATAACAATTATCAGCTAACAGCGCGAAATGAGAGTCCGTATGTCCCAGGGAAGCCCAGATTCAAATCGCCATGCCATCAGTGTCGCGCTCTTTGGCATGCTGGTCTTAACGCTGGGCATGGGGATTGGGCGCTTTCTGTATACGCCAATGCTGCCGGTACTGCTGTCAGAAGGTCAATTTACGTTTGACCAACTCTCGTGGATTGCCAGCGCCAACTACGCCGGGTATCTGGCGGGAAGCCTGCTCTTCTCCTTTGGGCTCTTTCATCTTCCCTCACGCTTACGTCCAATGTTGCTAACGTCCGCGCTCGCTACCGCAGGGCTGATTCTGGCGATGGCCAGCTTAACGCAGCCCGCACTGGTGATGCTGATCCGCTTTCTGGCGGGCGTCGCCAGTGCCGGTATGATGATCTTTGGCTCGATGATCGTTCTGCATCATACCCGGCATCCCTTCGTGATCGCGGCGTTGTTCTCCGGCGTTGGCGCAGGCATTTTGCTGGGCAATGAATATGTCATTAGCGGTCTGCATTTTGCGCTGTCCTCGCACACGCTCTGGCTGGGCGCGGCGGCAGCCTCGGCTCTGTTCTTTGTGCTACTGGTTATACTCCTGCCATCTCGCGACCACGTGCTCCCCGCCGCGGCCCCGGTAAAAACAGAGCATCAGCCTATGTCCTGGTGGCTGCTGGCGCTGCTGTACGGGCTGGCCGGATTTGGCTACATCATTGTCGCCACCTACCTGCCGCTAATGGCGAAAAGCGCCGGTTCGCCGCTGTTGACTGCCCATCTCTGGTCGCTGGTCGGCATATCGATAATTCCGGGGTGTTTCGCCTGGCTGTGGGCCGCCCGACGCTGGGGAGTATTGCAATGCCTGACGGCGAATTTGCTGATTCAAAGCGCCTGCGTGCTCATGACGCTCGCCAGCGGCTCTTTGCCGCTGCTGGTGATAAGCAGCGTGGGTTTTGGCGCAACGTTTATGGGAACCACTTCACTGGTGATGCCGCTTGCCCGACAACTTAGCGTACCGCGCAATATTAATCTGCTGGGCCTGGTCACTCTGACTTACGGCATTGGGCAAATACTTGGTCCGCTATTAACCAGCCTGCTGGGAAGCGGCGCACTGGCGATCGTTAACGCCACGGTGTGCGGCGCCGTCACGTTGTTGATTGCGGCACTTATCAGCCTCACGCAATTATACAAACAACGTTTCGCCTCGCCAAAAAGGGTATAACCGGCAATCGTCTAAAGAAGGTATATTCGGATTATTCCGCAATTAAATGTCAACATTTAATAAACCTAAAATAATCGGTAATTACCCGCCAGACAATTTATAATTCCCGCCTGTTCATTTATAAACTCAATTTAAAATGCGTAAAAATGGACATATTAATTCAACATCAACACTATCTTCGGGAAAATACATGTCGTGGTTTAAAAAAATATTACTGGGGTTAATTATTTTGGCGGGTTTAATTGGCACGATAAAAGATTATAAAGACTTTGGCCTGTTTGGCGCACTGGGATTGTTTATTATCTTTCTGTTATCAACAACATTTTTATGGCAATGGGCCTCTGGCAGGTTACCGGAGATAACAAAGTTACATGCCATACTTATTTTACTGGCCAGCGCGATAGCCTCTATTTTTGTTATCAATATGGCCATTGCCGGAAATTTGCATGTGGATTTAATGGAGGTCATGCGCGTTACCATTACGCATAATCCACTTTTTTATCTGATTCTCTGCGTGGTTGCATGGGTAAAAGTGGGCATCTGGCAATGGCTGTTTAGCGGTGTACAGCAGGAAGAGAGTCAGCCGGTTTAAACGCCGGCAGATATAAAAAAAGGCGTCTTAACCAGGACGCCTTTTTCATACCAGAACAAAAAGTTAGAACTGATAGGTCAGACCCGCAGCAACCTGGTTATCGCTGTCTTTACCATCGAGCAGGTTAATCTTGTAACCTACATCAGCCACGATGTTTTTGTTGAAGTAGTAATCTGTACCCAGCGCGACGTATTCGGTCAGGTCATTATTGTTGTTATCACGCGCGTGGACGTAAGCCACGTTTGGACGCAGACCAAAATCAAACACATACGCGGCCATCGCTTCAAAGTGCTCAGCTTTGTCCGCATCCTGAATCAGGTTGTGGGACTCTCCGTACATAGTCGCTACATAGATAGCATTAGCATCATATTTCAGACCCGCGCCCCAGAACTCTGCGTTTTCGCCATTCCAACCTTTTTGTTTCTGCTGAGCAGTCACAGAACTGTTGGTATAGGCCGCAATTGCAGATATGCCAGAATCCGCAATGTTGTCATAACCCAGGGAGAAGCCGTAGCCATTGCCGTGTTGTTTCGTCGGATCCTTATTGGTATCGTCCTGACCCTGATATTGCGCGCCAACATTCAGACCATCAACGGCACCGAACAGATTTTTGGTGCGAAGTGTTGCAACGCCAGAAGTGCGTGTAGTAAGGAAGCGGTCAGTATTTTCAAAGGAGTCACCGCCGAACTCTGAGAGAGTATCAGTATAAGCTCCCACATCGTAAGCGATACCATAGTTGCGACCATAGTCAAAACTGACGTCATGACCATAATCCAGGCCAGCAAACGCCAGACGTGTATTAACGCCATTCTGCGAACCTTCTGCTTTAGCGGCATCAAACTGACTTTCAAATTGCCCGTAACCGGTCAGTTGATCGTTGATTTGCGTCTCACCGCGAAAACCCAGACGTGCGTAGGTTTCATCAGCATTAGTACCATCAGTCCAGGAATGGGCTGCTTTTACTTTGCCGTAGAGATCCAGCTTGTTGCCATCTTTATTATAAATTTCCGCTGCATGAACGGAGGTTACCCCTAATGCCATTACAGCTAATGCCACTACTGACTTTTTCATGTTATTACTCACTTTTAATTGTGAATTTGGCTATCAACTTTGTTATGCAGGCAGAATACCTGCATAAAAAAGTCCCCTATGGATTAAGGGGCAATACCAATAACACACCAAAAAAATACCAATGAAGGTAATAATGAAGTGGCAAGACATAATTCATTTTTGGATTTTCAATCAAAACCGGACAGCGATAATTACTCGAGACTTTCACTCTCATTAACTGAGCGATGCAACATTAATGCTTCAGCAATAATATCTTGTTTACTTTTACGGGTTTCAAATGCCAGCGTTCGCACATATTCCCACAAAGAGGTATCGACACGGGCACTTAAAAGAACCATATCTTTTGATCGGGTCCCTCTGGGTTTTCGAATATCGGGATAGTCTCGAGATGGCATTTTCAACTCCTGAACGTAATAACACGCTTATGGCGATGAAATATGCAGTTAGTGTAAAAACATGTCAACGGTAAAATACCGTCATAATAGTAATGAAAGTGTTAATAAAACAATGAAGAATGGAACGATATTTCAAATGAAAGATAACTTGTTTATGGAATAATGTGTAATGTTAACTTTACGCATATTGGCTTTTATTCATTTGATTAAAAAAACATGAGGAATTTACATTAGACATATCACAACTCAAAACATCATTATGACCAATAAGTTACGCACCGTTATTAATGTCTACATTTACGCGAACCGCTTGTTTTTATGTGTAGTTATGCCGGTATACCTTATCCTGATTACTGCAGAGATCGCGTTGATTCTCACTTAACCCAGACCCATTTTGTCTAAAAATAAGCACGGAAAGGTAAAAATAAGGTAAATGACACATTTTTTCGCATGCGAAAATAAGTTGTTTTTAATTGATTTAAATCAATTTGCACCGCACAAAGGGGACGAAAAAATGTTCATCCGAGGCGATGGAAACAATTTTTTACGTGACTTTCAGAACGTGAAAAGCGGCCCTGCCGGGCAATGAATGAGGATGCGGAAAACGCGGTGCGGGCCGCAATAGCCCGCGTATGAGAGGAAGGAAAATCAGGCGTTAACTTTATCCAGCGGCCAGGAATCAAACAGATAACCATCAAAATCAATGTCATCGACATTTGAAAACTCCAGCAGACGCTGTTTGACATTTTCCAGATGCTGCCACATGGCCAGCTTGGCCGCGCGGGCATCTTTTTTGATTAATGCAGCCAGGATCTGTTTATGGTCGCCCATCCACTCTTTCCGGTAGTGGGTATCGTCGAGGTGGCTATGGAGCTGGATCCACATCGGGTTGTTCTCACGCCACTGCCATGACTGGCGAAACAGCTCCACCAGCATGCTGTTATGCGTGGCTTCAGCTATGGCGAGATGGAACTGCATGTCGCCGCTTTCAGAACCGTTCGGCTCGCTGGAAGCCAGCTCCCGCTCTTCCAGTTGCAACGCCTGGCGCATTTTGACGATATCTTCGCGGGTAGCCTGCAGCGCGGCAAATTCGGCAATGTTGCTTTCCAGCAGCTGTCGCGCCTGCAACAGTTCAAACGGGCCCGCATCATTGCAATGATTTGCATCCGTACTGTCGATAGTCTGCGCATCCGCATTGTCGAGCACGTAGATCCCGGCTCCGCGGCGCACGTCCACCAGGCCTTTAATTTCCAGCATGATTAACGCTTCGCGAACTACCGTGCGAGTGACATTGAGCATCTCGGCAATTTCACGCTCTGGCGGCAAGCGTTCACCGGGCTGGTACGGCGTCTGGACAATCAGATCGCGGATCATGGCACCCACTTCCTGGTAGGGTCTTTGCTGAGAAGTGTTCGATTTCATCGTGTTATGTCCGTCAGATGCGTGTAATCAGATACGGGGAATAGGTATCGAACTATAGCATTTGCGGGAAGGCAAAAACAGAAAACGGGTCAACCAAACCAATATTTTGATTGACCCGTCATAGTTCGGAAGTTATGCGTCAGCGCTTAATGCCGCAACGCACTCACGTGCGCCGTGTTCACATAGCTGTTGATACGTCGCGATAATGGTCTCCACAAAGCCAGCGTTTTCCGCCAGGTCATGACCAAAAATGCCAGACAGCCCCAGCAGCGCCGTCACGCGCTCGGCTCCCTGGTACTGTTGGTTAATGTGTTGAAATTCAGCCAGCATAGGGTCGACAACATCAATGGCCTGCCCTTGCTCATCCACACCGTGGGTGTAGCGCATCCAGCCCGCCACGCCCAGCGCCAGGTGACGCCAACTGCTGGCATTTTGCAGGTGCAGACGCACCGGATCCAGCAGGCGCTGCGGCAGTTTCTGGCTGCCGTCCATCGCAATCTGCCAGGTACGGTGGCGCAGAGACGGGTTGCTGAAACGCTCGATCAGCAGTGTCGCGTAGGCGTTGAGATCGGTGCCTTCCGGCATCGAGAGCGTCGGCGCCTGCTCCTGCATCATCAGCGCAAACGCTGCTTTGCGGTACGCCGGATTGGTCATGGTATCGGCGATGGTTTCATAGCCGCCGAGATAGCCCAGATACGCAAGGAAAGAGTGGCTGCCGTTGAGCATGCGCAGTTTCATCATTTCAAACGGCACCACGTCGGCCACGAACTGTGCGCCAACCTTGTCCCAGTCAGGACGACCGTTGACAAAATTGTCTTCAATTACCCACTGACGGAACGGCTCACAGGCGATAGCACACGGATCGTAAACGCCCAACTGGTCGGCAATCTCCTGCAACGTTTCCGGCGTCGCCGCCGGAACAATGCGGTCGACCATAGTGCACGGGAAAGTCGCATTAGCTTCAATCCACTGCGCCAGCTGCGGATCGCGCGCCTGCGCCAGCCCAAGAACTGCGACTTTCGCCACATGCCCATTTTCACGCACGTTATCGCAGGACATCACGGTAAAAGCCGCCAGCCCCTGCTCACGGCGCAGGTACAGCGCTTGTACGATGTAACCAATCGCCGATTTCGGCGCGGTCGGATTCGCCAGATCGTGTTTAATCAGCGGGTTATTGAGATCTAACTGACCGCTGGCCGCATCGGTGCAGTAGCCTTTTTCGGTGACCGTCAGCGAAACAATTGCCGTCTGCGGGCGCGCCATCGCCTGTAAAATACCGTCACATCCGTCAAGATCCGGGTGCAGCGCTTCTTTCATTGATCCGATCACTTTCAGCACGGTGTTGTCCGCGCCTTTTTCCGCCACGGTATATAGCAGTTGCTGCTTGCGCAGATTTTCAATCAGTACGCAGTCGTTACCCGGCATCAGGTTAACTTCACAGATCCCCCAGTCGCTGTCAGTGGTTTCCAGCAAATGATGGGTGTACAGCGCCTGATGCGCGCGGTGAAAAGCGCCGCATCCCAGGTGAACAATGCGGGATTGCAGGCGCGCGCTGTCCCATGCAGGGCGCGCAACCGGCAGGTCGCTATTGGCAATTGTCGTTGTCATCGTGAACTCCAGAACCCGTTGAAAGGCCAACGGATGAGAAAAGAAAAAGCCGGCCAGACAGGTGGCCGGCAACTCGCTTTAGCGGCTAAAGAAAGCGCGCTGGATAGCCATCTCAACGCCGCGCACTTCCGCCAGCCCTTTCAGGCGACCAATCGCGGAGTAGCCTGGGTTGGTTTTCTTTTTCAGATCGTCCAGCATCTGGTGGCCATGGTCCGGACGCATCGGGATCAGATCCTCTTTACCCTCGGCTTTACGGCGTTGTTCTTCTTCAACGATCGCTTTCACCACCTCGTACATGTCGACATCGCCATTAAGATGCGCCGCTTCATGGAAGGTTTTCGGGTTATCTTCACGCAGCGTGGAGCGCAGATGGGTGAAGTAAATGCGTGGGCCAAACTGTTTGATCATGTCGACCAGATCGTTGTCCGCCCGCACGCCATAGGAGCCGGTGCACATGGTGAAACCGTTCGCCATGCTGTTGACCGTATCGACCATCCACTGCATATCTTCCACGGTGGAAACAATGCGCGGCAGGCCAAGGATCGGGCGCGGCGGATCGTCCGGGTGTACCGCCATGCGTACGCCAGCTTCTTCCGCCACCGGAATAACCGCCTTCAGGAAGACGGCGAAATTCTCACGCAGCGCGGCTTTGTCGATATCTTTGTAGCGCGCAAGATGCTGGCGGAACTGGTCGAGGGTGTAGCCCTCTTCCGCGCCCGGCAAACCGGCGATGATGTTGCGGGTCAGACGCGCTTTGTCTTCATCGCTCATGGTGGCGAAGCGTTCATTTGCCTGAGCAATCTCTTCGGCGGTGTAGTCCGCTTCCGCGCCCGGACGCTGGAGGATATGCAGCTCAAAGGCGGCAAACTCAATCTGGTCAAAACGCAGCGCTTTGGAGCCGTCCGGTAGAACGTATTCCAGGTCGGTACGGGTCCAGTCGAGAACCGGCATGAAGTTGTAGCACACGGTACGAATACCGCACTGAGCCAGGTTACGCAGGCTTTGCTGGTAGTTGGCGATCCACTGCAGATAGTTGCCGGAACGGGTTTTAATGTCTTCGTGGATCGGCACGCTTTCGACGACCGACCAGACCAGGCCCGCCTGCTCAATAATGGCTTTGCGTTTTAGGATCTCATCAACCGTCCACACTTCCCCGTTCGGGATATGGTGCAAGGCGGTGACAACGCCTGTGGCACCCGCCTGACGTACATCCGCTAAGGTGACCGGATCGTTAGGACCATACCAGCGCCATGTCTGTTCCATGTTTTATTCCTCGTTACGTTATGGACTCGACGATATGGCACATAAATTCCTCCTTTTGGTATGACATGTCAACCTGAAGCTTAAAATTGGTTAACCAAATCACGATTTATTCTATTGAAATCGCCATTTTACGGCCATGTTGCTCAGTAAGAATGTAAACATGTAACGCAATGTGACATTCATCGCATCAATGGTTAACCAATATATGTAACATCTCAACCAAAATCATAATAGTTCAACCAATAAAGGTAGACGTTATATGCACGTTCTCAATATTCTGTGGGTCGTATTCGGCATCGGTCTGATGCTGGTGCTCAATCTAAGATTCAAAATAAACTCGATGGTCGCCCTGCTGCTGGCGGCGCTCTCGGTCGGTATGCTGGCGGGTATGGATTTGATGGAGCTGCTGCACACCATGAAATCCGGCTTTGGCAGCACGCTGGGTGAACTGGCGATTATCGTGGTATTCGGGGCGGTCATCGGTAAGCTGATGGTTGATTCCGGGGCGGCACATCAGATTGCCCATACGCTGCTGGCGCGCCTCGGCCTGCGCTATGTGCAGCTGTCGGTGATCATTATTGGTCTGATCTTCGGCCTGGCGATGTTCTATGAAGTGGCATTTATTATGCTAGCGCCGCTGGTGATCGTCATTGCTGCAGAAGCGAAGATCCCGTTCCTCAAGCTGGCGATTCCTGCCGTTGCCGCCGCCACCACCGCCCACTCGCTGTTCCCACCGCAGCCGGGTCCGGTGGCGCTGGTTAACGCCTACGGTGCGGACATGGGCATGGTTTACATCTACGGTATTCTGGTGACCATTCCGAGCGTGATCTGCGCCGGGCTTATCCTGCCGAAATTCCTCGGCAACCTCGATCGCCCAACGCCGTCATTCATGAAGGCCGACGTACCGGTTGACCAGAATAACCTGCCATCCTTCGGTGTTTCTATCCTGGTGCCGCTGATCCCGGCAATCATCATGATCTCCACCACCATCGCCAACATCTGGCTGGTGAAAGGGACGCAGGCGTGGGAAGTGGTCAACTTCTTAGGCTCTTCACCGATTGCAATGTTTATCGCTATGGTTGTCGCCTTCGTGCTGTTTGGTACCGCGCGTGGTCACGACATGCAGTGGGTGATGAATGCCTTTGAAAACGCGGTGAAAAGCATCGCCATGGTGATCCTGATCATCGGCGCGGGCGGTGTACTGAAGCAGACCATTATTGATACCGGCATTGGCGATACCATCGGCATGCTGATGTCGCACGGCAATATCTCTCCGTACATCATGGCGTGGTTGATAACCGTGCTGATTCGTCTGGCAACGGGTCAGGGCGTAGTCTCAGCCATGACGGCAGCAGGGATTATTAGCGCCGCCATTCTCGACCCGGCAACCGGTCAACTGGTAGGCGTCGATCCGGCGTTACTGGTACTGGCAACGGCGGCGGGCTCCAACACCCTGACCCATATCAACGATGCCTCGTTCTGGCTGTTCAAAGGCTACTTTGACCTGTCGGTGAAGGATACGCTGAAAACCTGGGGTCTGCTGGAGCTGGTGAACTCCGTGGTTGGCCTGATTATCGTATTGATCATCAGCATGATTGCATAACGTCGATACCGCTCTGGCCCGCAGCGCCAGAGCGGTTATCCATCCTGCCTCAGCAATCCTCAATAATCAGATACACCGCCTTCACCGGGCCATGCACTCCAACCACCTTGATAAGCTCAATATCCGCCGTCGAGCTGGGCCCACTAATGATGTTAATGCACGATGGCATACGCTCACCGGCCTGCGCCTTCTGATGCAGTTTTTCTGCCAGTTGCGCCACGCGCGGCAGGATAGTGCTTTTACGCAGCACGAAAATTGAGGATTCCGGCAACAGGCTCAGGGAACGCCCGCGCTCCGGCGCGGAAAACAGCACCACGCCGCCGGACTCGGTCAGGCCATACTCGGCATACACCACGCCCACTTTCGCCTTTTCGGCCTGGGTAATATTTTCGCTGCCACGCGCCGGCTCCCAGACCACGGCGTTGCATTCCTGTTGCAAGCGTTCGGTAATGCCCAGCGCCGCCAGCCGGCTGTCGCCGCTCAGCACCACCGGCTGCTGACCCAATTCTTCGCACAGACGGAGCGCCGCGTCTGCGGCCTGGTCTTCGCGAGTCAGCTCACAGCGAGCCAGCATCACTTCACTGGCAAACTGGACAAACGCATCGCAGCGCTGCTGCGGGCTAAGTTCGGTCAGGCGCTCGTTAGCATAGTTGTTAACTGGTGCGACATCCGCTTGCGGTTCGAAGCGCAGCGGGCGACCCAGCGCCTGGGCGATGGTATTTAAAAACGCGGTACGGTTATCCATTCTTTTTCTCCTGCGCCTGATGTTTCTTAAACCAGCTACGGAAGCTCTCGCCGTCGGCATCAGGCAGATCGCGCGCCTCCATCCAGTCACCAATCGCGCCAACCTTGAGCGGCGTTTTGCCGCCATTGATAAACCAGCTCGCCGCATGTGCGCCCGCCATCATCCCGACTTTCCACAGCCCAGGATGACTATTGGCGTAGGCGAACATTTTGATCGCCCGTCGCTCGGCTTTCGGCGTAATGCCCTCCTCGGCCATCACCCGGCGATGACGCAGGATCAGTTTTGACAGCGGAATCTTAACCGGACAAACGCTGTCACAGGCCGTGCATAATGAACAGGCGTATGGCAGATCTTTAAAATCTTTATAGCCGCCGAGCAGCGGAGAGATCACCGCGCCGATAGGGCCGGGATAGATAGAACCATAGCCGTGTCCGCCAATATGGCGGTACGCCGGGCAGGTGTTCATACAAGCCCCGCAGCGGATGCAGCGCAGCACATCGCGAAACTCTGAGCCCAGCACCTGCGAGCGGCCGTTATCGACAATCACCAGATGGAACTCTTCCGGGCCGTCGACGTTATCCGCCTCGCGTGGGCCGGTCAGCCAGGTGTTGTAGCCCGTCAGACGTGCGCCCACGGCGCTGCGCGCCAGCATGGTGATCAACACATCCACCTCGGCAAAGGTCGGCGCGATACGCTCCATGCCCATCACCGCAATGTGCGTTTTCGGCAGCGTGGTGCACATGCGCGCGTTGCCTTCGTTGGTCACCAGGCAAACAGAGCCGGTTTCCGCCACGGCAAAGTTACAGCCGGTAATACCGATTTCGGCACTGAGGAAATCCTCGCGGATCTTCTGGCGAATAAACAAGGTCATGGCTTCCGGGGTTTCCGGGCCGTCGTAGCCCAGACGTTCGTTCAGCACGCGGCGGATCTGGTAGCGATCTTTATGAATAGCCGGGACCACGACGTGCGAAGGCGGATCCTGATCCAACTGCAGGATATATTCGCCGAGATCGGTTTCGATCACCTGAATTCCGGCATCCTGCAGCACATGGTTGACACCGATCTCTTCGGTCACCATCGACTTGGACTTCACCACCTTCTTCGCATTTTTACGCTGCGCAACCTGCAGAATATAGCGGGTGGCGTCTTCTTTGGTTTTGGCGAAATAGACGTGCCCGCCGTTTTCCGTCACTTTCTCGGAGAGTTGATACAGGTAAGCATCGAGGTTGCTCAGAACGTGGTCGCGGATCTGGCTGGCACGATCGCGCCATTCTTCCCAGTGGCCTAGCTCATCAACCATTTTCTGCCGATTCGCACCAATACGCTCCTGCGCGTTGGCCACGGCTTTGCGCATGATCGGATCTTCGATCTGCTGACGAATGCGCAGTTTAAATTCTACATCGCTGGTTTTTATCGACATCTCTTTCCCCTCAGCGGCTCATCAGCACTTCAGCAATATGCATCACTTTGACCGGCTGGCCTTCGCGTTGCAGTCGGCCGCCAATATTCAGCAGGCAGCTGACGTCAGCGCCGATCAAAAACTCCGGCTTCGCATCCATCAGATGTAAAACTTTCTCTTTCACCATCTCGCCGGAGATCTCGGCCATCTTGACCGAGAACGTCCCGCCAAAGCCGCAGCAGGTGTCCTGATCGGCAAACGTCAACAGCTCCAGTCCGCGCACGTTTTTCAGTAGCGTGAGCGGCTCTTCCTTCACCCCCAGTTTGCGGGTCAGGCTACAGGAAGGATGATACACAGCGCGGCCCTGCAGGCTGGCACCCACGTCCACCACGCCCAGTTTGTTGACGATAAAAGAGGTGAGATCCTGCATACGTCCGGCAACCTTCTCGGCGCGCAGCGCCCATTCAGGCTCATCCGCCAGATACGTCGGGTAGCTTTTTACCGCGTAGGTGCAGGAGCCTGCTGGGGAGATAATCGGATCGTCGTTGTCTTCCAGGGCGGCGATCAGGTTTTTCATCCCGGGGATCGCCTCTTTGATGTAACCGCTGTTGATGGCTGGCTGACCGCAACACCCTTGCTTTTCGGGGAAATTAACGCGACAACCCAGTTTTTCCAGCAGCAATACGGAGTCTCGTGCCATCCGTGATTTCAGTGCGTCACCAATACAGGTAACAAAGAAATTTACATTCACAATAACTACTCCATTGCTTCATTTCTGTTTATTGCGCTTGATATCGCGATATCAAACAAATGTTCATTCGTATTTCATGCCCAGTTTTTCTGTTTGCTGGTTTTACCAATACCTGGGTTCATGGTGATGCTCTGATCGTTTTCCTTTGATGGCGACTCTCCTCTTCTTATATCAGGACAATCGCAAATGTCTGTATTTTCATTTGTATGACAAAACCAAATAATCCCCTAATCGACTCGCACATGCAATACCCTGGTTTATTTATTTCGGCCTCGCTCACATTTTTATATTGGAAACCACAGCGTTATTAACACCTTAGAAAACAGTTTCAGGTGATTACCACTGTTGTCACTACCATTATTAAAAAGTTTATTAAATAACTACTTATAGGTATTTAATCGGCACTTAAGTATATTTACCCGGCATTGAATTTTAATTAAAAGATTACAATAGTTACAAAACCACAAATCATAATTACTTTATTCACTGAAGCGATTCAGTTTACATACTTTATTAGAACAGCAATGTAGCCTCCCCACCATAAATATAAATCAGGTTTAATGAACCAATTGGGAATAGCAATGAACGAATATTTTATGTTTGCCCTGGCACTCTCTCCGTTACTACTGATGGTATTTTTAATATTGAAATTGAAAATGCCCATCCATTATTCAGTACTGATCTCTTTGGTATTCACCGCTGCACTATCGGCAATATTCTGGGAAATGCCCGTACAAAATCTGAAAGCCGCGATAGGCTATGGCGCGCTGAAGGGATTATGGCCGATTGTGATTGTGATCCTCGGTGCTATCTTCAGTTATAACGTCATGCAGGCGACCAAAGCGCTGGATATTCTGCGCGATATTCTCGCCAGTATTAGCGAAGATAAGCGTATTCAGGTGCTGCTGATTTCATGGTGCTTTGGTGGATTTCTTGAAGCCGCGGCGGGTTATGGTACAGCGGTCGCCATTCCGATCGGTATTCTTATCGCATTGGGTTTCAATCCCCTGAAGGCGGCGATTGCCTCTCTGGTGGCAAATACCGTTCCCACTGCATTCGGCGCGGTCGGGATCCCGGTTTCTATTCTGGCAGAACAGGTTAACCTGCCGGTTTATACCTTAGGCGGAACCATTATTCTGCAGCTCGCGCTGTTTAATATCCTGCTGCCGTTTGTGATTGTCTGCATTATTGGCGGCGGCCTGAAAGCCATTCGCGGCGTATTTCTGATCACGTTGATTTGCGGTATTACCACGCTGGTTCCGCAGTATTTTGTCGCTATTCATCTCGGTGCTGAATTACCCGCCTTTGCCGGTAGCCTGGTCAGCCTGTTTGCCGTGGCGATGGTTAGCCGTCTGCGCAAAGGGAAAACCGATCCCGAGTGGCGAATTGAAGTCAGCCATACCCGCGAAACCACGCCGCGCTCGGCAAAAGTGTTGTTCCGAGTTGGCTCTATTTATCTGTTTATTTTTGTGTTTATCCTGATGTGTTCGCCACTTTTCCCGACGATAAAAGGCGCAGCCTCACAACTGGCCTCGGTGCTACATTTCACGTTGGCTGACGGCAAAACGATGGCGTTGAAAGTTGAATGGGTGACCACGCCAGGGATGCTGATCATCTTTGCGACCATTATCGGTGGTTTTATTCAGGGAGCGTCCGCACGCGGGATGCTTGAAGTATTTATCAAAACGATTTTCCAGCTTAAAAACTCTATCGTCGCAATTATGGCGATCGTCGCGCTGGCCACGGTGATGGATCTCAGCGGGATTATCTCCACGCTGGCACAGTCAATTGTCGATCTGACCGGCAGCTCGTACGTCTTCCTCGCTCCGGTGATTGGCGCGCTGGGCACGTTCGTTACCGGCAGCGATACCAACTCGAACATTTTGTTCGGAAAACTGCAAACCATTGCCGCCAGCAAACTGCATATCGATCCCAACTGGCTGGCGGCGGCCAACACTTCTGGCGCAACGGGCGGGAAAATGATTTCGCCGCAAAGCATCGCCATCGCGGTATCCGCCACAAAAATGGACGGTCAGGCCAACCAGATCATGTCTGGCACCATGAAATACTGCTGCGCCTATATCGTGATCCTCGGCTTAAAGGTTGGCCTCTTTTATTACTGGTTTATGGCATAAGCCATTGTCAACCCCGTCAAATTTGCGGCAACCGTATTTGACGACGCGGTGACCAAAAAGCTTTACACCTCCCCGGGAACGGAACGAGGCGACAGACTTTACGATTTGTCGGCGCTGACTAAAATAGCGCCGATGTTTCAAATCGAGGATTGTTGTTATGTTGTTCTGGAAAAAGATGGTGAAGAAGTTCGACGCCTTTTCCGCGTTGATTCCACCACGCTACTTCCGCGTGTAATACTGGGCACTTATGCCTGATGGCGCTTCGCTTATCAGGCCTACGTTTCGCATTCATTTGTAGGCCTGCGTTTCACGCTCATTTGTAGGCCGGATAAGGCGCTAGCCGCATCCGGCAGCAGCGTAAAATGTTCACCCCTTTCTCTTACGCAGTCCGCACGCTCTTAACATCACAACCCAAATACGAAGCCATGCAAAACGGTAGACCAGCGGATGCTGAAACCTCAGCAATGTCAGAAACACAGAGCCCCCTTGCGGCGTCAGATCACCGTTGCCTGATAGCGAACCTGTGGGTCCATAATCTGGTGGCGTGCGTCTATCAGCCGCAGTTCATACGAATCATGCTCTTTCGTCAGCCGCATTACCGCGTCAACAACACTGGTGGTCCGCTCCAGTGCCTGCTTGTCCTCGTAACCATTGAGCAGTGAGGCCAGCATCACGCTGCAAATCAGATCCCCAACGCCCACCGGCATTTTGGCAAAGGTATACAGCGGCCGGGCAATGTGTAACGTCTGTTCCGGCGTCACCAGCAGCATTTCAAACGCCTGTTTGTTCCGCGAACAGTCGCCGAGATGCTTCACCAGCACCTTCTTTACGCCCCACGACACCAGTTGCCGCGCCGCTTCCACCACCTCGTCAAAACTACGCAGTTGTCTGCCCGTCAGCACGCCCAGCTCATAGAGATTCGGTCCCATCATGTCGGCCAGCTGAATGGCGTCATCGACAAAAAATGACTCCACTCCCTGCGCGACAATGCAGCCTTTTTGCGGGTCGCCCATTACCGGATCGCAAAAATAGAGCGCCTGCGGATTACGCTGACGAATGGTGATGACCGCGTGCTTCACCTCTTCACAATGGCGTTTATCTCCAAGATACCCGGACAATACGGCATCGCATTGCGCCAGCTTTTGCAGGTCATCCAGCCCGCTGATGATCGCGCTCAGCTCGCCGTGCGGCATCGCCATGCCCTGCCACATCCCATATTGGGTGTGGTTGGAAAACTGTACGGTGTAAAACGGCCAGACATCGATCCCCGAGAGCTGCATCGGCAACACAGCGGCTTTATTTCCGGCATAGCCATAAACAACCGACGACTGAACAGACAACACGTTTTTCATTTTGACTCCGTCTAACGAAACGTTGGCAGCAGACCAAATACGTCCAGAACAACCGTCAGATAGACAACCGCTCCGCAGACAATCACCAGGTTAAGCACGGTGTTATTACAGGGCGCGGTATAGCTGGCGGTTGGGAAACGTTTCCGCGCGGCTTTCACCAGGAACGGCGGCAGGATCACGCTCCAGATGGTAAAGGCCAGACCGGCGTAACCAATCGCGTGCACAAAACCGTTCGGGAAGAAAAAGCACACGGCGGCTGGCGGGAAGTAGGTCACCAGCGCGGTTTTCAGGCGACCCATGCCGTCGTCCGGGAAGTGAAACAGGTCAGCGATGTAATCGAACAGGCCAAGCGTCGCCGCCAGCAGGGAACTGGCTACCGCGAAGTTGCCGAAAAAGGTGAGGATCAGATCCATATATCGGCTGGTGAACAGCCCGCTGATGGCCTCGACAAACACATCGATATTGCCGCCTTTGGCGATGATCGGCGGGAATGAGGAACGGCTGATGTTACCCATCGTCACGCCCAGCCAGAAAATATACAGCAGCAGAGCAAACAGCGTACCGATGATAATCGAACGCGTAATATTCGAGACTCCGCTTGTGCCATACAGTTTGACCAGGCTCGGCACGTTACCGTGAAAACCAAACGAGATAATACAGAACGGCAGCGTCATCAGGATGTACGGCAGATACTGCGAATTGGGCAACGCCACCGCCACGCTGTCGATGAGTTTTGCCACTTCGATATGGCCAATCAGCCCGGAGAACGTGGCAAAGAACGCCACAAACTTACCGATAATCAGCACGGTAGTGATGCGTCCAACCAGCAGGGAGCTATACCAGGCAATCGCGCCGACCAGCATACTGACGATCACCACCGAGATATTCGCCGGAAAGCGCACACCGCTGTATTTGAACACGGTTTGCGCCATCACCGCCGACGAACCGGAGATATAGGCATAGGTCAGAATATACAGCACAAAGCCGAAAGCGATACCAACCACGATATTCCACTTCCGGCCTAATAAATCCTGAGTAAAGGTATTAAAACTGGCACCGGCGCCATAATGCAGGTTAACTTCAACCAGCATCAGACCGGTTAATAACATCATGATGGCGATAAACAGAAGAATAACAGACGCACCGGGGAACCATACGCCGGCCATCGCAATCGGCAGGGAGAACATCCCGCCACCCACTACGGTCGCGATAACCAACATGGTTCCGCTAATCAGTCCGGGGGTACTACTCTGTCGCTCAATGGCATTAATATCCATGATAAATGTTCCTGTAGACTATTCGTTATAATTACAGCTGTCATTTGTACATCATGCGGATAATAAAAATGTCGGAGTCAGGGTTTACTTTTTTTTAGTTATGTCACGGTAACGGGCACCGCAAAGGCTTCCTGTTCATGGAAAAGGAATACAAAAAAGCCCCATCACGTGATGGGGCCATAACTATTTTTTAGATGTAATCAAAACGTGCAGTAAAGAAACGCAACTGCTTCGGCTCGTAAATAAACTTCAGCCCGCGAATATCTTCTTTATGCTGGTAAAGTTTAATAATGCCGTCAGCCACGACATCCATATGTGCGTAGGTATAAACACGACGTGGAATAGTCAGACGCACGGTTTCCAGTTTCGGTCTGTGGTGTTCACCGGTCACGTTATTACGGCCCGCAGAGATAATTCCGCGCTCCATACTGCGCACGCCGGTCTCCACATAAATGCTCGCCGCCAGGCTCTGCGCCGGGAACTCATCTTGCGTCAGATGCTCGCAGAAGCGACGCGCATCGAGGAATACCGCGTGACCGCCTACCGGTTCAACAATCGGTACGCCAGCGGCTTTCAGTTTGTCGCCCAGATAGCGAACCTGCTTCACGCGGTGCTCAATATATTCGTACTGCATGGCTTCGCGCAGGCCAATCGCCATCGCTTCCATATCACGTCCGGCCAGGCCGCCGTAGGATGGCATCCCTTCGTAAACAACGACTAACTCTTTGGCAGAAGAGAACATTTCGTCATCGTTCATGCACAAGAAACCGCCGATGTTCACCAGACAGTCTTTTTTACCACTCATGGTACAACCGTCGGCGTAGCTGAACATCTCATGCACGATCTCGGCGATGCTCTTGTTCTCAAAACCCTGCTCTTGCTCTTTGATAAAGTAGGCGTTTTCTACGCAGCGGGTAGCGTCGTAGAACACTTTAATGCCATGCGCTTCTGTCAGTTCACGCACCGCACGCATGTTCGCCATGGAGACCGGCTGCCCGCCAGCGAGGTTAACCGTCACCGCCAGGCAGATATACGCAATATTCTCTGCGCCTTTTTCATCAATCAGCTTTTGTAATTTTTTAAGATCGATATCACCTTTAAACGCAATATTCAGACCGGCATCGTGCGCTTCGTCACGAACGATATCGACAAACACCGCACCATTTTTTTCCTGGTGATAACGGGTGGTAGTGAAATACATATTCCCGGCAACATATTGCCCAGGTTTAATAGCCAGCTGCGATAACAGGTTTTCTGCGCCACGCCCCTGGTGAGTCGGAACAATATGTTTAAAGCCAAACAGTTCCTGCACTGTTCTTTCCAGATGATAGAAGTTTTCGCTGCCCGCGTACGCTTCATCACCCATCATCATTCCGGCCCACTGCTTGTCGCTCATTGCGTTAGTGCCACTGTCTGTCAGCAGGTCAATATAAATATCTTTCGAATTTAACAGGAAAGTATTGTAACCCGCTTCCTGCATTTTTTTGAGGCGTTCATCACGCGGGATCATAGATACAGTTTCAACGCTTTTAATACGGAAGGGTTCTGCCGGATAATTCATTTTGTTTCTCCAGTAACAGTGGTCATGTACGTATTAATGTGAAGTAAATCATACCTGGTTCATCAACAAATCCTGATGAAATATAACTATTCGCCTCCTGATTCAGGGGGAGAAATAATGTGGAGGCACTATGCAAGATTTGATTGATTATGGAAATAGCCCGGTCAACATTAATCACTGGCAATAATTTAAAAAGCTGTAAATGTGAGTGATGCAAATCACACGTCATTTTTTTACCCGTTAATATTCAACAAGTTTTTTTTTGCGTTTCGATTTGTCATTCGTCGTAGTGTGTCTGCGGAGAGTGGAAATACTGAAAACATAACTTTCCAGGCTGTGCTCGTAATGTATTGGTGAATGAGTACACCTCATTTTGTGAGAGTCGGATCACTTCACGGAGTGATATTTGTGATTCACATCACTAAAAGTGTAAAGCAAAGTGTACAAAACGGTGTTGTTTCAGAGTTTGCTATTTGCTTCAGTGAGTTAGATCGCATTTTTGGCCAAATGCAGAGGAGCATTATTTTCTGGAAATGGCAGGTGTTTGGCGGATTGGATGAGAATGGATTTATACGGTGAATAATACCGGATTCATTGGGGTGAAGGCGTTTTCTATTTATTCCGAAAGCGTGCTATTCGCGCTTATTTCATCTTATTTACATCTGGACTTCCCCCAGGATACTGGCGTAATTTACAGGGGTTTTATTAGCGCGATGCGAAGGTGCGCCAACACCTGCACATCGCTAATCACAGTAACTATTTCACGAGAATAGCCATCATGACTGATACGCATTGTATTGCAGTTTCATTTGATCCAGAAGTCCACGCCGCAGATAACCGTCGCCTGAAGGTGGGTTATGCGAGCCGTTATCCTGATTACAGCCGTATTCCGGTGAAGTACGTCCAGTTTCCGTCCATCGTGATGAAGGGCCAGTGGCTGAAAGCTGCCGGATTCGACACCGGCACCGACGTTGATGTGCGTGTAATGCAAGGCTGCATCGTGCTTACCGCCCGCGCCGCCGAACCCGAAGAGTCAGAACTAATGAAATCCCTGCGCGCCGTGGAAAAGCTCTCCGCGCGTAAGCAAAAGCAGGTGCTGGAGTTTATCGGGGTAATTGCGGGGAAAACGTTGAAGGGGTGAGTGTGTGATTGTCATTGTAATTGAGGCGTCTGCGGGCGCCTTTTTGAGCGTTTAGCACAGCATATTTTTCAGTTCTTCTGGGGTATATGGCGGTATGCGCCGGTGCAGCATAGCATGACAATTTGGACATACGGGGATCAGGTCATTGATGGGATCAAGGCGGTAGTCTTCTTTAATTGCCGATAAGGGTACCAGGTGATGAACATGGATAAACCCTTCGGCAATCTTACCGTAGACCTTTGACATATCGATGCCACAGACTTTGCACTGACAACCGTGATGGCGAAGAGCTGCCTGTCGGGCGTTGCGGTCGCGCTCATAGCGATTCACGGTCACCTGAGTCGCTGCTCCTTCTATATATTCAGTTTGCGCTTCGAGTTCTTCAGGAAAGATAGTGTCGCTCACCGCCGCAGCACGCTTTTTATCCTGAACAATATGAAAACCTTGCTCAGTCAATAATCTGACGCATTTCGAACTGATACCGCCGGAGAAATCCTGAGGGGTAAACGCTTTGCCCGTCAAAAGCGTCGCCGCAATTCCGGCAATGGCTTTTGATGGATAGCGACGCCCCTGAAATTCCAGCTCGTAAAGCCGTGCCTCTTTGAAACGATGCGAGAAGCCCGAGTCATAGGCGTGAATGGCCTTGATGATGTACTCGCGCGGCAGCGTGTCAGGTAGTTCATTCATGGGGCTGGTTCCTTTAACCAAAGGCTTTCTGAAATAACGGCAAGCGATAAAGTGACGTCTATAGTTTATCGGCCTCACTCCTCTTGATCAGGTGATATTTTGCGAGCATCATCGCAATTATTTACCCGATAATGAAATCAATGACTTCCAGTAAAACCCTGCAACAGGCAATTGCCGACATCACCATCTGGCGTAAAGGCGAGCAGCGTGCGCCGCACAAGCCCCTGCTGCTGCTTCATGTGCTGGCGGCTTATCAGCAGGGTCACGGTCGCCTGTTTGACTACGGTTCGGAAGTTCGCGACCCGTTGCATAGCCTGCTGGAGCGATTTGGACCACAGCGCGCGCAGTACCGCCCGGATATGCCCTTCTGGCGCTTACAGGGAGATGGATTTTGGGAGCTACAAAACGCCGAGCATTGTTCAACATCCGGCAGCAGCAAACAGCCCCCTGCCAGAGAACTGGTAACGCACAACGTTGCCGGAGGCTTTGATGAACAACATTTTGCCCTGCTGAAAAAGAGCAAGAGCCTCATCAACGCCCTGGCCCAGCAAATCCTCGAGGTGCACTTCACCGAAAGCATCCAAGAAGAGATCGCGGATGAACTGGGATTTGATATCCTGCAAATCCGCAAACAGCGGGATCCATTGTTCCGCCAGCAGGTTCTGCGCGCTTATAACTATGAATGCGCCATTTGTGGCTTCAATATGCGCCACGACAGCACTTCGGTTGCGCTTGAAGCCGCCCATATCAAATGGAAACAGCACGGCGGCCCGTGTGAGATTTCAAACGGCCTGGCGTTGTGCGTAATCCACCATAAAGCCTTTGATAAAGGTTCGATTGGCTTGGATGAAAGCATGCGAGTTCAAGTGTCGCCCGCAGTAAATGGCAGCGGCATGGTGGGCAGACTATTCTGGGATTTCGACGGTAAATCGATAGCGCTGCCGATAATGCGCGAGAATTATCCAAATGAGGGGTTTGTTGAGTGGCACAGGAGAGAGGTGTTTAGAGGGTGAGTGCGAAGGCCGGACTCGCACATACAACTTAACCTCATGATTTAAAATTATTTATAATAAACGCCACAATATTATACCAACACAGATACCAACACGAAAATTCATTGATTTTCGGCATCGAACCTGGACGAGTATGGCTTGGTTGAGATGCCGAACTTTGTTACTCGTCATTTTCCTCGACAGGCTCCAGCGCATCAAGTGGTACTCGCACCATCGCGATAGAACCAATAGGGATATCCACAGCAATCCGGCCCATATTGAGAGCCGTACATTAATGGCATCGGCTTCTACGGAGAGAGAATTTCATCGGGTCACCCCGCTGTATTTGCCGGTGGTGATATCGGTCACCGCTTTGTACCCGTTACGTTTCATCAGGCCGGTAGCCCGTCTGGCCCGTAGTATGTCAATGCGGTCAATAAAGGGAGACTGATGCTGAATGGAGAAACCGGGGCGGTCAATACGAATCAGTTCAGATTTTTCAACGAGAAAATTGAGTGCATCTGCCAGTGAAATCCCGGCGTCAATATGCTGCTGGATCACATTGCCATCACCAAACTGTGTGTCGTTAAGCGAAAGGCCGTAATGCCTTTCCAGCAGATACGTGAGAAGTTGCTGCCAGATTTCAACGGGCGTCGCGCATGACGATGCCTCCCGCATCGGGATGGTGGGTTGGGTTTGCATAAAGTTGCTCTCTGTTAAATAAGGCGTTGGAGGTAAAGGACGTATTACGGTGAAAGAGGCCGGTGAATGACGGTATTTTTCAGGGAAACCACTTACTGCCGGATGGCGTCAAGTGCGGCCTCCAGTGTGAACCAGTTAATGCCCTGTTCAGCGTCATGGTTGTTGGCTGCATAGCGTAAGGCTGCATGGGCCTCTTCATCCGTGGCGGAAGCGTCCAGATTGCACACATCATCTTCGTACCAGAGAGAACATAATATGAAATCATCGTGTTGATGCTGTAGCAGCAGTTTAATGACTTCGCTGACTTTACTGGCGTGTGGCATGGCGATTAGCCTCCGGGTTATGCTGCAGATTGTGTTGGGTAAATCGCTATATAGATGTACCCATGCGAACCGAGGGAGTCGGCCTCACAGGTCAGTCCTTTTGCGTAAAGCGTAACGCTGTGAGAGTGGCGGGGATTGAGTTCATAGCTGGTAAGCATCAGCTCAAGCTGCTTCAGTAATAGTGGGAACGCCTGGTCAAGATGGCGTAAATCCGCATCACTGAAGACTCCGTTGATAATGGCGCGGTCAGCCAGGTAATGCAGGCGATTGTCCTCCTGCACCAGCCGTGCGCCAAAGCTCGGCATGACAGCGGGTTTAAGTCCCCACCAAGGGTTGGCAATATCATGATTTGCTACAGGTGTTGTGTTCTGCATTAAAGTAATCCTTAACTGTCGTTAATTCAGGGTAACGCTACGCAATACGACATACGGGCCATTGCGGTCCTGACGACGCTCAGCGAATACGGCCAGCACGCCTGCGATATCCTGTACTTCCCGGCCGACATAGTGGCAGATACTGCCTGACCACTGGTATTTCCCGGTACAGAAGCGAAACAGGCGGGAATGAGGATGCTGACGGTAAATCGTCATTGCCTGGCGTTTGCTGATGATTTTCATCGCTATTCTCCTTACAGCCAGCCGCGTTCGGCAAAAGAGACAATATCCATCCCGCCGACCACCAGATGGTCCAGCAGGCGAATATCAACCAGGTCCAGTGCCTGTTTCAGGCGTTCGGTGAGCCGTCTGTCTGCGTCGCTGGGTTCAGCGAGACCAGACGGGTGGCTGTGCGCCATGAGAATGGCGGCAGCGTTATGTTTCAGCGCAGCCTTCACCACTTCTCTTGGATGTACCTGCGTATGGTTGATGGTGCCGGTGAACAACGTGTCGTGCGCAATAAGCCGGTGCTGGTTATCGAGAAATAGCGCGGTAAATTCTTCGCGCTCCAGTGTGGCAAGCTGCAGGCGCAGCCAGTCACGGACGGCATGGCTGGAGGTGAATGACGCCCCGGGTTCACGTAACTGTCGCTCCAGCAGGGTTAAGGCTTCTCTGACCGTCTGCTGTTCTGTGGGGGCCAGTGCACGGGCAAACAGCGGAAGTTGTTGTTCCATAATTTTGGCCTCAGTCGATGATGTGCATAATGGCGTTACACTCCGCGTGGTTCAGCGCGTAGTCCCGCAGATGGTAATAGTGCTCCGTCATGGCGTCGCATTCGGTGCGCATGGCGTGATGGCTGTAAGTCATCAGACAGACGGCAATTCCGGCAGCTTCGCCGCTGAGCTCACCGCCGTTGCCGTTCAGGGGGTTGAACAGCGACCAGAGTTCATCGCTCTCCGTTTCCGGGGTCATAAGCGCGCCGCCGTTGCTGAGGGTGTAAAAATTCCAGATGCCGCCGTGGTAGTCCGTGCAGAAGCGGTCCATCCATGCGAAGACAGTCGGCTCAAGCATTATCCACTGCGGTATGTTGCCAAAATGCTGCGGCCAGAAGCTGATGCGCTGCTCGTCCTGTACGCGGGTGGCGGTCAGCGCTGGCGAAGAACAGGCAGGTTGCGGTGGTAACGGGAGTGTATCGTTAGGGTTAATCGTGTTGGTCATGTTAGTTTTTCCTTGTTTATTTATCGGGTTGGGGATGTCGATTCAGCCGGAGTGACGGACAGGACTGCGCATAGCCATCCTCATCACAGCGTGATGGCCAGTGCCTCTCCGGGAGGCTTAAGCTGCACAGGCTGAGTTCACCGGGACGATAAAGAAGGTGCACCAGGCGCAGAGGTCGTCGTCAGAGATGGAGCGGCAGCCGGGATTGTTCTCCAGGGGGCTCGGATATGGGAGGGCCTGGTGAGCGTTATCAGGCAGCGGTGGCATCAGCTCAGCGCCTGCTGCAGTTCTTCCGCCATCACCCAGAGGGCGCGGTTGAGCTTAACGTCGCCGTCGATGCCATTAACCGCGCGGGTGTGGCTGCGTTTTCCCTTCGCAGTGCGTCCGGGCAGCCCCCCTTTCAGCAGGTTCTCCTGGCAACGATTGAAAACTGACCACAGGTCGTCCTGACGGTCTTCATGGCGGCGGGGCGTTAATATCTGTGCCGCAGTGACCGGCTGGTGCTCTTCACCAAAGCGGTACGTCAGCGCGGCTCTGGCAAAAGCCTGTTGTGCCGGAGGCGAGAGTAACAGCGACTGCATGGCATCGCGCTTCTCTTCCACCCGGTCAAATATTCCCAGTACTTCGTAAGCCCCTTCAATGACTTTCTCCACGACGTTGCCTTTATGCGGCACGCGCACCTCGCCAAAACTCTCACCGCAAATCAGCCCGTTCTGGCAGACTGCACGAAATAGCCCCGGCAACATCTGGTATGAGCTGGAGCCGTCATGGCTGTTAAGCAGAATGATTTCCGGTACCTGTTTGCCGGTAATCTGGCCTTCGCGGCGCAGGCGCAACATGTGTTTGGTGTGTTCTCGCTTGCTCTGGTCGCGCACTCGGGTCTGGCAGGCAAAGAACGGCTGAAAACCTTCCTGCTTCAGGCTATCAAGCAGCGTGATAGTCGGAATGTAGGTGTAGCGGTCCGATCGGGATTCGTGCTTGTCGGTACCAAATACACTGGGTACATGGGCCATCAACTCGTCATTTGTCAGTGGACGGTCGCGGCGAATCTGGTTAATCCGTCCGAAGCGGCTGGCTAATTTCATGATAAAACTCCTTTGTGGTTAATGGCATAAATGCAGAAAGGCCGCGCTTCCGGTAAAGAAGCGCGGCCTTTCTGCATTGATTTGGTGTTGCAGGGGAAAACTCTTTGTTGTTGGGGGATGCAACAGCTAGCTAATGTCTGCTATGAGCGATCAACGGACATTCAAATGACGAACTACATATGAACTGGACAATGTAGTTCGTCATACTCATGATCCTTCAAATTTAAGGCTTTTTGATCACCTCAACGTTCAGGCTCGTAGTGCCATTCTCACGGCTTATCTGCCCGCTCACACGCACCAAATCCTGCGCATCGAAGTGCTGCCCGTTCCAGACTTTCTGTGGAATACGAACTTTGATGGTTCCGGTTGGATCGCGGAACGTATACCACTCTTCCTGCTGCTGGCTGATGACATTGCCTTCCAGTGTGATCCACGCCCCTTCGTGCATCGACGGCACGGCCTGAATGCGGCTTTGACTGTTTTCCTGCTGAACCTTATGACCGGCATACATGCGTTCAGTGGCGACTGGCTCTTTCTCTGCGGAGAAACCGCCTTGCGCTGCCAGGGCTGGAATGACGATGAATGAAGCGAGCAACACGCCGGTGACGTTGACGAGCTGGCGACGAATCTGACTGAAGTATTGTTTTTGCATAGCAGGTTCCATTTATGATTTCACATCCTCCCAGGGGGGATGCCTTTATAATAAATGAGCGGCTATAAAAGCTCAATTGCAATCCCCTGTGGGGGATGAAAATGTGACAGGCTTCAGAGATAAAAAACCCACCAATTGGTGGGTTCAGGCATGTGGCTTTTACAAGAGAAAATCAGCGGGTAACGCCGATCCAGCCATGGTAGCCCATGTAAATGCCGACCAGGGCTATCAGTACGCTTGAGAAGTATGGGGCACGGCGTGCCAGAGTATCCAGGCCACTCCAGCGTTTGGTTGCCTGGCGAACGCTAAACGCCGCAGCTGCACCCACAGAAACCAGCGTAATTGCTAAGCCGATGCTGAAACACAGTACCAGCGCGGCACCGAGCGTAAATTCCTTCACCTGGATGCAGAGCAGCAGAACGGTGATGGCCGCCGGGCAAGGAATAAGTCCGCCGGTCAGCCCAAACAGGATAATCTGCCCGGTGGTTACGCTGCGATTGGCAAAACGTTTCTTGATGTCGTTCGCATGGGCTTTTTCGTGAGCGTCCTGGTATTCGCGGGAATTAACATCCAGCCCCTCCAGTGCGGAGTGATCGTGGTCATGGTCGTGACCGTGCTCATGCTCGCGAAACTCCACATCATAATCGTGTACATGCCCACGATGGCCTAAAGACAGGCGCACATCAAAACTGTGTGGCTCAGGGATCGCCAGGGCTGATTCCATAAACCCGTCTTTTTCAACGAAGTCGAAAACCTGAGAATAGGTTCCATTGCCCCGCCTTGTGGCTACAGAAATGTTGCTGGCTTCCCACTTTCTGCCGCTGAGCGTACGTAAACGCCAGTGAGGTGGCTGTCCTTCCTCGAAAATAGAGAGTTCAACGCTGCCGTGGCCGGTATCTATAATCCGGGTTTCATCATGTTCGTGATGACCGTGGGAATGCTCCTCTTCCTGCTCCATTTTCCATAGCTTCTCACCGCGCCAGGTACGCCAGAACATCCATGCTGCCGTGGCAAGAATGATGATGGCCGAAATTAACTGGAACCAGGGCTCCGCAGATTCAGCGGTGAATTTCTGACTGACATACATCCCACCCATGGCAATGAGCCAGACCACAGAGGTGTGCGAAATGGTCGCCGCCAGTCCCAGCAGAACCGCTTGTTTCACCGTTCCACGAATAGCCACAATAAACGCCGCCATCATCGTTTTGGAGTGTCCTGGCTCCAGTCCGTGCAGCGCACCCAGCAGGATAGCGCTGGGAATAAACAGCCAGGCATTGGCTACGCCTTGCTGCAGAAGAGCAGAAAAATCAGTCATGTTTCGCTTGCCTTAAAGATATTTGGTGATCTCTTTAAATTCGCTTAGCGTTGTTTCAGTTCCGGCATGATCGGCATGAAGCGCATCCTCCAGGCAGTGATCAAGATGGTCATGAATTAAGGTACGCTTTGCATTCGTTATCGCTTTTTCAACCGCATGCAGCTGTTGGGCGATATCCAGACACGCTTTTTCATCTTCGAGCATCTGGATGGTACTTTTCAGGTGCCCGGCGGCACGCTTAAGTCTTTTAATAATGTCAGGGTGTGATGCGTGAACAGTCATATCTTATCCTCTCCAGGTGGAGGGGATAAGATAATGTGTATCATCGCTATGGTCACATTTTTTATCGGCTTATCCTCTCCTGCCTGGTTGTCTTTCAGGGAAATTACTTCTCTTTCTTCGGCCATGACGGATGTTCATCGTCGATGACGAAATCATGTTCATGAGTGGATGCATTATTCGTTTCGGCGTCGGTATGGCTGTGCAGCTGAACATATTCTTCATGCTCAGGACGCCAGATAAGCACGGCGGTGAGCAACGACAGCGCCGCTACGATGGTCAACGCGATGAACGAAGCCTGTGTGCCCCATGTCGCGCCGACCCATCCGGCCAGCGGATAAGTCACCAGCCAGCATGAATGCGACAATGCAAATTGAGCGGCAAATAGCGCGGGTCTGTCTTCCGCCGTTGATGAGCGGCGCAGCAGGCGGCCACTGGGGGTTTGAGAAAGTGAATATCCGACGCCCAGCAATGCCCAAAGCACAACCAGAGTGAAGTAATCCATCAGGAAAATACCCAGCCCCAGGCCAATCACCAAAAGCGCGGCCCCCACAAGCATCGGCATGCGGTCGCGCATTTTGTCGAGGAGTCTCGGGAGAACCAGTGCAGACACCATCGACCCGACACCGAAGAAGGCCAGCGCAATGGCAGTCGAGCGCTGTGATAAACCAAAGTCAGCCTGTACCAGAACAACGGTATTGACGATAACCATCGCGCTTGCCGCTGCCACGGCCATATTGAGTGCCAGCAGACCACGCAGCCTTGGTGTTTTCAGGAAGATGCGCATGCCTCGCGTCGTTTTGTCATAGACGCTGCGTTTGACGGTTAACGCTTTCATTTTTGGCAACGACACGGAAACAACCAGAGCCGCAGAGGCGAGGAATCCGACTGCCGTACCGGCAAACAAATTATGGAAACTCATGACTGTCAGCAGCGCCGCCGCCAGCATCGGGCTGATAACGCTTTCAAGATCGTAGGCCAGGCGTGACAGAGACAGCGCCCGGGTATATTCACGTTCGTCAGGGAGAATGTCCGGGATCGTCGCCTGGAAAGTCGGTGTAAACGCTGCCGAAGCAGACTGCAGGAAGAAGATCAAGATGTAGATTTCCCAGATCTGAGTGACAAAAGGCAGCGCGATCGCCACCAGAGCGCGGACTAAGTCCAGCGTCACCAGCATGGTGCGACGCGGGAATTTATCGGCAAAGGCCGCCGCTACCGGCGCAACCAGAATGTAGGCGCTCATCTTGATAGCCAGCGCGGTACCCAGCACAGCACCAGCCCTGTCTCCGGCCAGATCATAAGCTAGCAACCCCAGCGCGACGGTCGCCAGACCGGTGCCGATAAGGGCGATAACCTGTGCCATAAACAGGTGGCGATAGGTACGATTAGAAAGAATATTGAGCATCAGGAATTCTCTTGGCTTAAATTTACATCCCCCCCGGGGGGATGATGAAAGCATAGAGGGACCTGGAAAAAATGACAAGCATTATCCTGGTGGGGAGGATGAGTGATTTACCAACCATCTGATATGTTGAATAAAAAAAGCTTCAGGTATCCCAGCGTTATACCTGAAGCAGCATAAAAAGTGTCGAAGGTGTTATCACCGCTTCCTTGCGAAGCCCCTTCTGACGAGAAAGGTGTTAACTCAGAAGTCCCAGGCAGGTTTTCAGACTCAGCCGTGTGGCTTCAACATCGCTATGGACGATGGTGCACCAGTCATCACGGTTAGCCCGAACGTCGTCCAGCCAGCTATTCAGCGCCTGATTGAAGGCCATGGTTTTCTCGCGCTGAGGCCAGCTCATCTGGTTAGCGCTGTAAATATCCTGCCCGGGCTGTGGCATCTGTACGGTTTGCTGCGTCGACATCCGGGAAGTCACCGACCAGGTATCAGAGTTGCCATCCCAGGAAGGCATCACCGGGAAGCCCGCGCCGCGCAGGGCTATATCCCAGGTGGCATCAAACAGGCATGTTTTCCCGTTTAACTCAAAAGTCACGGTGTCATGAAATCCCTGGGTTTGCGGCAAAATAGCCAGTATTTCCGGAGGAACGGGCAAGTCAGCCCAGTCAAACTGCACCAGTTTTCGCCTTGCTGTAATCCCACCGGCAACCAGCAATCGTTCGGCCGCGGCGGCTTTATGACGACAGTCGCCAAAACCCTGCTCAAACAGGCTCATGCTTTGGTTATTCCATGACCCAAGCTGATAGGGCATTCGCCTGACCAGTTCAAAAATGGCTCTCCGCAGTTCCGTTGAGCCCGGTTGAAGCCCGAGCGACTGTAAAATCCAGCCCGGCGTTATCGTCTCCTTAGCAGTGCGGCGAGCGATAATTCTTTGCCATGTATCACTGACTTTTTCGGCCAGAGAGGCTGCCAGGGTTTCCCCCGGCAGTAATGTTGTCATCAGCAACGCTCCTGTGGTGGTGAGAAAATGTCTGCGCGTCAACATATCGGGCGTTACACCTCCACGCTGCGACGAAGTGCCGACATAACCAGTGATTCACAGACCACTTCATCGTCCTGTTCACGGTTTACCCCAGGGAAAACCATTTGACTCACCGGGGATGAACGAAGCCGGTGATAACGGGCAATCGCGCCATTCATTCCGCCCATTTGCTTACGTCGAACCAGCCGGAGTCCTTGCTCCCACGCGACTTCATCCATCGCGCTCGCCAGAACAGGATCATGATTGAAGATTAAGACGCCATCCCCTTTCAGCAGACGGGCTGCGCTGCGAAGGAATGCCGTGTAATCCTGTTCGAAATAGGCTGCGGCCTGAGAGTAGATAATATCGACCTCACCGGCCCGAACTCCCTGCTTCTCCAGTACGCACAGCCCGGCAGCCGTCACGTAGGGATGCTCAGTCACCCCCTTTGGCAGCGATTCGTGCCATGGCGTGAGATTGGTGAAATGCAGGAATGCGCTCTCCCCGAGCTGCTCCCTGAAGCTCTGGGCAAGTCCGGAAATTGCCGCCTGATGGCTGGTCGCTTCTTCAGCACGAAAACCTGCCCAGGCAGCACCAATTTCAAGGAAGGTGACGGTACCGTTTTTGTGATGAATGTTTTTTGCATGGTGGGCAATATCGAACCCAATTTCTCGCGCCAGACGAAACGAACCACCGCTGGAGGTCCAGGGGCCATCGAAACCAAAGGCAAGAATGGCTTTCAACATCGAGCCCGTTTCTTTGTGCATCATTTTCAGGAACGGAATGACCTTACGTCGTGAAGGAACAGGGACGTTCGGACGCAGTTTTTTGGCCTGGAGATCGCGATTAACGCCCATGCACAGTGTCTGCCAGTGCAGAGGGGTAATTCGATAATTAAGTTCAGTAAAATTACGCGCAATCTCGCGACGCGCCTGTATGGAGTCTGTGTACATAGCCTCTCCGCTAAATCTGAAGTTGGTAAACGCCAGGAAGCAAACTGCTACCGGCAACAGCCATCAGATCTGGCGGGTGCTTGGAGGGCGGTAAATGATGTCCGTGGCCTTAACCGGGCTGCGAAGATCGGCAAGCGGCAACCATCTGTCTGCTACAGGAGAGAGGGAGATCTCCACAGAGGGCGGCTGCTGAGGGGTTTCATGGAAATGGTCTGTCTGATGATGGCCTGCGTGACCAGACTGAGGGATATCCGAGTCGTGGGAGTGATCCTGCACTGTCATGGTGACTTCTGCATCATGCAGATTCATCTCGTAACCAGTCAGGCCGTTGGTACCGTGTGACGCAAACGTGCCCATCGACGACATCATCATGCCAACGGCCATGATGACAATCATCAGAATATAACGGGGTGAACGTTTAAACATCAGATACATCGCTGGCGTTTCTCTCAGGCAGTCTTCATAACATAGAGAAAAGATTAGCATCCCCCCGGGGAGGATGTAAGAGGCGAAAGTGTAAAGTCTTGTATTGCCGGAATGAATAAGATGGGCCCGCATTATACGGGCCCGATTAATCAGATTACGCGCTTAATGCTCTGGTATTCGCCATTGGTATCAAGCTGGATAGTAATCGTCTTTGAACCACGATTTCGCCAGAACCAGCCATGCTTACCGTCAAAGGCCGCCTGCAACACACCATCCTTTGAGGTTATCTGGCGGCCCTTACCATAGCCGTGGTAAAACCCTTTCGGTGCGTTAACCGGATCGCCGTGTGCATCCACGTTGACAGGTCCAGAGCTTGTCCACTGGTAAGTCACCCGGGCATCCTTACGCATTTCCATCTTAACTTCAGCCGCTTCATTCGGTTTCAGAGTAATTAACAGCTGATTGCGCTGAGAACCGGCAGTTGGGGCTTCTGGCGCACGAGTTGTCGCCGGAACGCTCAGCTCCGGGTAGTTGTTTTGCGTGATTGTCGGCGGGTTATCCGCCACCGGGCGCTCATTCGTCGGAGTGGTTGACTGCCCCCACTGGCTCGTACTCGCCTGTTTGTCCGTGGCGGCTTCCTCCGCCAGCTGCGTTTTGATTTCGCCCATCTGTTTAAGGCCCAGCAGGCGGCCAACGCCCGTTGGATCGATACCATATTCTGAAGGCATCACGATGGTTATCAGCAGCGTTAAAGCAACAATAGCCGCCAGGATAGTGGACTGCATCAGCTTCATCGCAGATGGCAGCTCTGCGCGGGTCGGTAAATCGGTGTTATACATTCTCTTTTCTCCCTCAGGCTAAAACGTAGCCACAAATCTGGTAACTCATTAACAGGAAACCGGCGCTCATCATCACCACATTGGCGGTGTAGGCATGGCGGAAAAAGCTCGCCGTCTGCCGCCAGTAACTCATGATGATAAGGATGGCGCTCAGCGCCAGAAGCTGACCTATCTCGACCCCGACATTGAAGGCAATCAGGTTGACGAACAGGCCATCGGGGGAAATTTCGAACTCCTTGATTTTGGTCGCCAGGCCAAAGCCGTGGAAGAAACCAAAGATAAGCGTCGCCATCTTCGTATTAGGCTGAAAGCCAAACCAGCGCTGGAACGCGCCAAGGTTATCAAGGGCTTTGTAGACCACAGACAGTCCGATAATGGCATCAATGAGATAAGCGCTTACGCTGATGTCAAAGAACGTCCCAATGAGCAGCGTTGTGGAGTGTCCGATAGCAAACAGGCTGACGTACAGCCCGATATCGCGCATTTTGTAGAGAAAGAAAATCACGCCGAACAGAAACAGCAGGTGATCGTAGCCGGTCACCATATGCTTCGCGCCAAGGTAGATAAACGGGATGATGTTAATCCCGGTGATTTCCTGGATGTACCCTTTGTCGCCTTCGGCTACGCCATGTGCGGCCGCACCCTGGCTGTAGAAAAGCAATAACAATATGAAAAACAGACAAGCCGAACGCGCCTGAGTCGAAAACAGGCCACCGCTCAACCGGCCTTGTAAATTAAGGCAGGTGTTCATACAAAATCCTTACAGTTTGAATAATAACGAATTAACAGCAGTTATTACGCAAACAGGGATCTCGGAGGGCGTTCGGGGGTGGCCTGTGGCATTCGCAGAATTTGTTCTGAACTCAGCGCAAAGGTCGCCCGTATGCCCGCGTTCCAGGCCTGCAAAGCAGTCAGGGTGAAGAGTTTGTTCAGATCGTGGGAATGATCGGCATTGAGGTGGTGCACATTACCGTGCGAGTGGAACAGCAGCGGATCGTGCTCATTCAGCGGTTCATCGCTATCGTGCTGATGGTCACTGATGGTCGTTGTATCCTGGACGTTGTAGACAGCCTGTGGTTTTGCCATAAGCGAACTGCTCAGCACGGCAACAGCCATGATGATAAGCACGATTCTGGAAATGACTTCACGGCTAAAAAACACAGTCAACGGCATCCTGATGATACAAGGTAACAACGTGCGTAATGTATCTGTTTTGCTGACCCCATTTCAACAGGTCTTTTGGGGTTGGGGGTTTAATCACTGCGGAATCGTAGCGTCCGCTTTTGGCACAAAGCGGTCAGACAAGCAGTGGCAGGACGCTAACATAATGAAGTAATGAGATATATAGTATGGCGAATCCTTCATAAGGGGAGGGACCTTACGGGGGAGGGGTTTATAATGGCTATTAATACGCAGTATTAATACCTGATTTTTTTGATATTACGACTGATAGCACAACAGGGTCTGACAACTGATTGTCAGACCAGATATTGTTCAGACGAAACTAGTACTTCATCAGCCAGTCCCCCTGACTGGTGATGACGTTAATCTCCGCCACACTGCATGGGCCTTTAATGTAGACGGCAATCTCTTTCCCGTAAGGCAACGTTGACGGTACCAGCGGGACAGGCTTACTACCTGCGTAGACCGTGGGCATCTTCTGAATCGGGCAGTTCCCCCGGTTAACGACAACATCCTTAATGGTGACGCTGTCCGTGAGCGACTGAACGTGAACACGCTGCTGATGCAGATTCGGGTAATACGGATTTTTAACCTGCTCCAGACCAATCCTGACCGGGGCCTCTGCTGCGTGCAGCAGAGGTGAAATTATCAGTGCCACGGCGAGGGCACTCATTGCTGTTTTCATTATTTTTTCCTTATATTTGCTGGAGTCGTAAAGGTTCACATACGGGTCAGACAGCCTGATTTATCAAACTCAGGCAGGGTCCGGGCGGCATTGCTGAAGGTGAACGTTGTGGAGGTCAGGCCGGTTGCCGTTATATGAATCCGCTGTGATTTTCTGACTGCATTCCAGAAGGCCTCGAAGTTACTCCCCCCTGCATCAGACAGTGTGTCGTTTATAAGAAACGTGTCGCTGTTGTCTGTCTGCGCCTCAAGACTGCGACCATCATCATTGCCGCTGGTGAGCGTTTTGCCATCAGGCGCGGTGTACCGGACGAACACATTGTCGTGCGGTGAACAGGTCAGAAGCAGTTCAGCACTCTGTTTATTCTGTATCCGGTATTCCGTGCCCCCCTGAACCCAGGTACGGGTCCACTGGTTTACGGCTGCGCTGGCCTGCGCTGAAGAAAGCAGCGCCAGTAAAAATGCGATTTTTTTCATGATTATCCTTAATTTTCCGTTTCTGCCAGTACAGTGCGGATGTACTGGAAGTGCGGCAGTGAGTGAATGAAATGTGGGTCGGCGGTCAGGGCATCGATGTGTTTTCTGCGCAGAAACTGCCTGGGTGTCAGGCAGACATCGGTAATGCTTTCCAGCAGAAAGACCTGCAGTTGCCGGGCGTACTCTCCGACCAGATACCAGCCGTTCTCGAAATAAATCAGGCGATAAGGTGCGAACCAGCGGTACTGCTGCCCCTCTGCGGTCAGATCCAGCAGAGTTCGCTCCAGAATGGCCTGTGTGATACGCCAGAAACTGCCGAAGGGACCGGGCTTGCGCTCCGGTGGAGACTGCCAGACGATAAAAGGTGGCTCTACGGAGCTGTCAGTCAGCACAGATATCAGACGATTATCCATCGCCGGGAACAGCTGCTCCGTGCGGGTTACTCGTGCAAAGTGCAGAATATGCCGGTTGGTGCGCAGGCCTTCGTGCTGGTGGGCCAGTGACCAGCACCCCTGCTGGTATGTCAGTTCCAGGCAGCTCAGGCGTTCACGAAAATCCCGGCGCAGAGTGCGCTCCGAGATACGAAACTCCTGAGACAACCCACTAACTGACAACCGTTCCCCCATCAGCAGGCGACTGATGATGATCGCCAGCCGTGATGCCATGCGATCGTGTTGCTTCGTTTCCGCAGACATAGTGAGTGGTTTCCGTGGGTTACTTTAAATAATGCAGATGCTGCTGACGAAGGCAGGCGACCAGCAGGCAGGCCGGGACAGTCACGCGTAGCGCCGGTCCTGCCATATCGGCAATCAGCCAGCCGGTGCTGAGTGCGAGACCCACAGGTCCTGCGAGTACTGCGATGGAGCGGCTCAGCGTGAGGTAAGCCGCCATTGGCAGGGAACGCCCCAGAACCACTTTTGCCAGCGTGCTGAGCATCACCACTGACAGGCGGTACGCCGCAAAACCCGATGCCCGGACGGCCGTCTGTATCGCCATTAAAATCAGCGGTGCCGTGGGGGTGGTCAGCTCGGTCCCCATGCTGTCGGCAAATTCGCGCAGTTCCGCCGGGGACATTTCACTGAGGCTTTTTTCGAGCATCTTCATCAGCAGGGAGAGCTCAATCGCTTCGGTGATTTCCTCCTTTGTATATTTCACACCGGTGTGGTCGCAGACATCGCATAACACCTCCCGGTACAACACGCCTTTCCCGCCCCGGAATACGCTGGCGATGCTGCTGGCACCGAAGGTCTGGATTTCAGCCGCTATCTCCTGCCAGTAGTTACGGTGCGCCGGGTAAAAGCGTTTATAGTTGTCGCTGCCGGACAGTGTTTCCGTCCAGCGCAGGGTTTTATCCCGTGGGTCATGAGTGATAAGACTCACCAGTAAATCCAGGTCCTCATTCTCACAGCGACCCAGAAACCGCAGGTCAGCATCTTCGCGATAAACGGCCATAGCTCCTCCATTCAGGTCTGTATCGTCAGGACAAAAACGATAACAAACCCGTCTGTAAGGACATGGCCGGTGCGTCAGGAAAATCAGTGTGTTATACGAGTAATGACGGACAGGTGATGTCCGAAAATGAAATACAGAGGATTATGCTGCACAGGGCGGAGTTACCGGTGGAATAAACAGACGAATGGCGAGTTGCCCCGTCAGGCGGGTGACGAGCCAGGCGGCACCACCGTTGATTACCCCGCCCAGTAACGGGAGCAGCAGGCTTTCCCTGAGTAACACTTGACTGCTTTTCAGCAGTAATGCGTCGCGAACCACTGTCAGCAGAGCGGTCTCGGCCTGAGACTGGCTCAGTGCGCGGGTCAGTAACCGGGTGATGATGCCACTGATGGCATCCGAGCAGGCATCCCCGGCCAGCGCGCCCCAGCAAAGCAGGCGTACCCGTGGGTCTGCAGTGTCATGGCCTCCGATGATGGCAACGGCCGCACACAGCCGCATCTGGATGAACAGCGAAGAGCAGACGTCGGCGGTGACGGTCAACGGCAGCAGCGCGCCACCGGTAAGACCACAAGAAAAGCCGGAGCCGCAGGCTTTCAGGGACTCGTACAGCACCAGTGATTCAGCTGCCTCAACACGACTCATGCCGTTCTGCAGATAACCCCCGGCAAGCACCGCGGCAGAGTCCGTGACGGCGGAGCCTTCCACCGCCAGGGTGTACATCTCATCAAAAATACGACGCAGTAAAGTGATATCCAGACTTACCTCCTTAGCAAAAGCCTCTGTGGGTTGTCGCTGAGGTGATATGTGTCTGTAATTTTTTTATTTGTGGTTTTCGGATGATGAGTCAGACGCATTGAGTATAAGTCTTTCCACCATCCCCCCCATTGTGGTGTTGTTCTGCTTCGCCAGACCCGTCAATTTTCGTTTTGCCTCATCAGAAATGCTGATGTTGATCGGCTTGCGCTTTTCTTTCTTTTGCTTCTCTCTGAGTTTATGCTGATGCCAGGCTTTCTGTGCCCTGATGACAAAAAGCTTTCTGTCACTTTCAGAAAGCAAGCAATAATCCAGGGCTGCTAAAAATGATGTGCAGCTTTCATTGTCTGTATGAGGCAGGGAAAAATAAGGTGGAAGTGCAGCCATGAGTTCGCCATCCTTTTTGAGATAACGCCACAGAAATTCTCCCATGTTTTTGTTTTTCTGGTCTATCCACCTGATGCTCGGTTGTTTAATAATGAGCTCATTCCATGAGCTCTTAAAATAAATAAGGAGATTCTTTTTATCTTCAACAGGCATAATAGCAGAATGAAAAGATTCAGTGAGCATATTGAGACGTTCATCTTCTGAAGGGTAAATATTATTGTTTAATATGGCGAAGACTGTTGCCAGAATAGAAAAGCTATCACTGCCCAGTTCAGGGTTGTTCTCATGCATCAGACGTAACCAAATCCAGTAACACGCTCTTTTATTCTCCACAAGCCATGACAAATCTTTATTTGTCAATGTCAGTATGCCTGCAGAACGGTACATTTCTCTGAAGAGGCTCTTTTTTTTATCATCAGATATTTCGAGCGATTTAATCGCATTATGAATAGAGTCTCTCAGAGAACCGGTATGAATGTATTTCTCATCGACCTTAATACCGACAGGCATTTTCCCCATATCTTTGTTGGGATAAATCAGGAAAGACCTAAAGCAATTGGAAAGTTCAGGGTGATTAATCAGTAAATAATACAAGCAAGCCTTTAACTGTGTCACTCCCAGAGTAGGAAAACTTCCCAGCACAGGATCGCTGTCCCGTATAGCCATAAAATCACCACTAAGTAATTATTGTTAGTGGTGATTAAAGTGGCTATGCGCGTGATTGTCAAGTGTTATTCAAGTGATGCATTTATCCTCTGCGGGTACTCAGAGCGTACAGTATACAAGAAAAAACTCCCCAAAAACCCTCTGTAGCTCTGGTGGGCTCCTTTGCGAGTATCTCACGGCTTTCTAAATGCGCATTCCCCCTTATCTACATCACTCCGGGGCTCCATACAATCACATGCCAGCATCAACAGAAATGAGTTGGATCCCCTCTGTCTTTACGACCTTACCCTGTACATGTTTTTGGTATAAGTCTTTCGCTGACGTGATAAACACGGCTGGCATCAGCTGGCTTCTGCGTTTTAGTTTACAACGTGGTTCAAGCCTTTTGAGTAACGAAAATTAATTTGGGTTATTAATATAATTAATAGGCACTCAGTAAACACACTATCCGCATGCACAGGGTAAATCAAACAGATGGAATGGCTTTAAGTCAGTGAGTTTCTGTCCTGAAACACGGCAACCGTTAATTTTTCGTAATAGCTGTTTGCCTGTGTGATTTTATACACAATTGACTAATATTACATACTGGAATCTTAAGCCTTCCGTATAGAACAACTATCTTCAACCAATAAACAAATCAATGAGAATTAATCATGACGATTAACCCACCAGTGATTCCTCGTTATACAATGGACTGGTATCTCTTATCAAATATTAACTATCATATCGATATGATGGTGAACCGATACTCCTGCCTGTATTCATTGCGCTTTGACTTATGCTATCGCAGAGACTCTTATCGGTATATGAACAGTACCCCCAGAACATTGGAATGCGAAGTCCGTGTATTAATGGCCGAGATGGAGAAGCTCCCTGCTGTCGTTGGATATTTCTGTGTAATGGAATGGACCCAGGACCATGGCTTTCATGTGCATGCTGTTTTATGGCTTGACGGGCATATTACTCAGAAACCTTTTGTCTGGGCTGAAAAAGCGAGTGCCATTTGGCAGAAGATTACACAGGGGGAAGGGCATTTATATCGTTGTGAGAGAAAAGAATCCTATGTAGCGGACATCAGCATTCCGGTCCGGTACAACGATGCGGCGAGCATTGCCAATATTCGCTATATCCTGAGCTATCTGGCGAAGGCAGAGCAAAAAGAAGGGCTTTGCTGGCATTACTGCAACGAGGTTCCGGCTAGGCCTTCTGCTGGTCGTCCCAGACAGCCTGCATTCACCTCAGGTTGATGTATGGGCAGGCAGGAATTTTCCCTGCCTGGCCTTCTCACAGCTCTCAGAAATCATTTCGCTGCTGTTGCGTCGTGCAACGCAGAAAAGACCCCAAGCCCTTGCTGAGCTCACCGCGTTTTGAAAACAACACTTTCGCATAGTCAGCAGGACTGATGTGAGCATCAACAGCACGGTTGACGGGTTCATCATCCTGTTTGAGCGTGGCTGAATCATAGCCGTAGTAGCGTATGCCTATGCGGTACGCGGAAAGCATCGCTAACTGATCTGATTCGGAATAGCGATTAAGAAAATCCTGCATGCCAGAGGTGCCGGTAATGTGCGGCAGTACTTCCAGCATGTCACGAATTAAATCGTCAATGTGCATTGTCTGTGTCCTGGAGATAAAGGGATCACAGAGATGGAGCCATTTGTCTTCATTTCAAGCTGTTATTCACTCCGTCCGGTAGCACAACCGCAAAATCATGATCAGCTGCATGGTTCCTGAATATACGCCGCTGAAGTGGAAATGGAGGTATTAATGAGCACCAGAATGACGGTTGCCCTGACCGGGAAAGGGCATTGCATCAGTGCTGAGAGCGCCCGGCGACATCCCACAGGCCAGTATTTCTGCCTGCATTGCCAGTGTTTACTGCTTGTTTGTGGCGTTTCGCCATACCAGAGCGCGTATTTTCTTCATGACCCTTTGCATCTGACGCCGGAGAGCCTGGAGTGTTGTCCCGATGCCGATATTCCCGCCAGGAAAGAAAGCCCACACAGGACACCTGTTACCTGGTGGCACTGTCTGCTCTGCCATCGCCACTATTATGGCAATAAACGTTGCTCAGTATGTCATTCTGGTGACCACAGCATACAGGCATAGTCAGCCTTGAGTGTGCATGCCGCAAACCAGACCGGTAACTTTTTACACGTCTTGCCTATCCTCTGAGGGAGTACCGGCGTGCCACTGAATTCAACCACGCCGGGCATCTCCCGCCATGCATTACTCAGAGGGAGAGACCGAATGACCGTCACAACACCGGCAGCGCAGCCATTATTTAATTCCGAAGACCCGCTTATCGACATGACTTTCATCACCACGTACACCGGAATGACGGACAAGTGGTTCTATAAACTGATTGGCGACGGGCTGTTTCCCAAACCCATCAAGCTGGGCCGCAGCTCCCGCTGGCGCAGAAGCGAAGTGGAAACCTGGATGCAGCAGCGCATCGCAGATTCCCGTGGCGCCTGAGCAGACGTGGTCTCCTGATGGAAAAACAACGCCGTACTAAACCACAAAACGTCCCGTAGCGCTGGAAGTGTCCCCGTTGCCAGAGACAGTATTGTGTTGCCTGACCCTGACCCTGACCCGTTTGTTTTCGCACCTCTTTAACGCCTGCGCAGCCGTAACCACTGTGGTCTGCAGAGACTGAATACCACGAATCATCTTCCGCTAACGCATAACTGATCCGCCATTCACACTGCCATGCTGCCCATACCGGGACGGCTTACGCCTGCGTGTTGTCTGGCGGTAAGGAGAGCCACGATGTACGCCAAATCTGTCCTGGCCCTTGACGGTAATGGTCGTCTCACCGCAGCCAGAACAGCACAACAGTATCCGTATGACCGCTACACCTGCCACCTGTGTGGCAGTGCCCTGACGTACCATCCTGAATACGACACTGAGCGACCTTACTTTGAACACCGGTCCGGGATGCTGACAGATAACGGGCGACAGCATTGTCCGTATGTCAGACCAGAGCCTGAGGAGGCCAGTCATACCCGGCAACTTAAATGTTATGTACCCCATGCCCGCCCGCTGGTTTACCTGGATGACTGGCACTGCAGTGGCTGCGACAGCAATTACCATGGTGAGCGCTACTGCATTAGCTGCCGGACCGGTGAGTTCAGCAGGACACTCTCTGGTGCTGAAATCCATAATGCAGAGGTAACAACATGCGCGTACTGAAATGTTACCTGGCAAATGACCGCGAAGGTCACTTTGTGACGGCCGGTGAGGCCATGAGCGCGCCGGGGCAGATATGGAGTTGTGCTTCCTGTGGATGCCGTCTGGTGCTGTATGCCGGCACGTTCAGCGACCCGGCGTGGTTTGAACACGATACGCAGACCGTGGCTTGGGAGTGCAGACGAAAAACCATGGTTCTGGCATGACCAGAGTACGGTGCCTGACAGCACGCTGAAGGACTGCGTTCATTCTGATCCGGAAATTAAAGCAGAAGCCAGGCTCAGAAAGTTACGTAATTCCATTGGGGAGATGATAGTCCCCGTGCCGGTGCTGTCCTGGTACAGCGTCTGGTGTCGGCAACACTACCAGGGGGAGAAGGTGTGCATTCCATGTGGCACAGGGATCTACAGTATCGAAGATATGCCACTAGATACTGGGCAGCATTAAAGTGTTCACGTAAATTTAAGCCAGAACCGTGGTTGAGATTTATTGAGAGTGCCAGGTCTCAAGGCGTGTCAATCCCACCTTTTCCTCTCTCTGTGTTGATGGAAATAAGGTGAAGTAACTGCCCGATAATCTTGTCTTCATCGAGAACCAGATCCACAGTCGCCACCTGTAATTGTTCTTCTCCCGCTAAAATCCTGTAGCCTGCAATCAGAGGTTGAGCTCTCAGACCTGCATGATGTGGATAGAGAAGCATAACTTGTGGGCAGTGATAAAGCCGGGCATAGGCCATCATCTGGTATACATCAGCTTGCGATACCCCGTGCCTGGCATCTTCGGGATGACTCCCAATACGTTTCCATTTAGTGTCTATGATCATAACAGTCTGATGGTCCCGCTCGATAAGCAGATCCGGCCGGGTTTGGAAGCGCTGTTTGCCTTCTTTTCCCTCCTCGATCAGACAGTATAATCTGCCTGCCTGTGCACGAACCGTCCATTCTGTACCGCGTACAGCACGCTTCGCCAGTGCCGCTATATATGCCTCGAAAAGGTCGTTCATCGGGAAAAGCAGTGTAATCCCGTTCTGCGCTCGTTTATCGTGGTGCGTAGCTTGCCAGTCGCGTCTCAGGAGGAGGCGCGCCAGATTGTAGAGGGCTTCCCAGCGATGATTAGTTCGGTCGATACGCACCTGTGACCACGGCAGGTGAATCAAGGGGACGTCGCTAACCCCCGCTAGCAGGATGCGCAATTCATTCAGACGGCGGAGCGTATCAGCAGCTCGGGCATAATGATAAAGCAGAACTACACTCGCCTTCATAATTCGAAGTAGGGCTGTATCAGCCGACAGTTCGTCGTAACGACAGGCGAGACGGTCGGGGCGGACAGCAAGCGTAGTGAATTGTCGTTTGATATTGAGCCTTCCGCGCAATGAGGGCAAATCGTCTTCCTGTGCCAAATATGCGCGCGGTAATCCCCGATGTACTTCAGATAAGAGTCGCTCGGCGAACAAGCGGATAAGTATCTCTAGCAAGTTTTCAGCTTGTCTCGCCATTGTTGCAGCCTGTCCATTACCGAGTTTAAGGCTGAGGGCGACATCAAGCATACGTATCAGGCGATTGCGGATTGTCGCGTCCGGTTCTATCGTCTCGTCGTCGAATTTGGGCAGGATCTCAAGGCTACATCCCGGAGCAGCAATGACCCCAACCATTTGCCCGGCAATAATTTTGCTATGGCGATCGATTAAGATATTTGTACCGTGCTGATTTGCCAGCGGATGCGCGCGCGCCGCCGTAAGCAGCGCGTTAGCCTGAGGGCGGGTAAAAGCATGAGGAGCGTTTATACTGCTTTCCGTATTCACACAAACAGCCCCCCATTCGCGAACCGTGAGGTGCGTCATTCTTCCGATTCACCAGCCACCTCGACAGCGGTGGCATTAAACGTTCTGGCTTTGCCTACAAGCCGATCAAAGGCGTCATTTTTGAACGGTGCACGTACCGACCAGCTTGATAACGGTTCACCCTCTATTCCTGGAGGTGGTAAGGTCTCCTCTTCCTGCATAAAACCATCGCCCAGCACTGCCGCGATTCGGCTCCAGTCCTCGAAGAAATACTCTTGTAACAGCGGTATGACCTTATTGCGTACTGCATCTTCAACGTGTACCCTGGATTCACAATTGATAAAGAACGCGTGTCCAATGCGATATTCCCGGCCTATAAGATATTCAATTCGCTGGTTGATGGTGGTAAGGACGGCTTTGAGATCGATCCCCTCTACTTCATTTAGCAGTGTCGCGTCGGGGACCATTTCCCGGAAGTTGAATCGCCGCCTTAATGCTGTGTCGAGCAAGGCGATGGAGCGATCAGCGGTGTTCATAGTGCCGATAATATGAAGATTGGCGGGAACGCCAAAGTCTTTCTTTTTCGAATAAGGCAGAGTTACGGTGAGCGCATCAGGCATTCCCAGGCGTTTATCCGGCTCGATTAACGTAATCAGTTCGCCGAACACTTTCGAGATATTTGCCCGGTTGATCTCATCAATAATGAGGACGAACTGTTCTGGTTGCCCTTCAACATCGGAACGATTATCCGGGTTTTCTGTACTCGACAGCAGTCTGCCCAACGCCGGGATATTCACTCGATTGGTGGCAATCGAATAGAGCGTCCTCATGGTGAAGTTACCATCGATAATGGTATCGAGTGGCAGTGGTTCATCGAGAGTCAGTAGCCAGCGCACAGGGCGGCGGTGGGCATAGTAACCTTCAGCTTCAGGAACGAAATAGTAATCACCTGTGATCTCAGCGATAGCGCGGAACGCAGTGTTACCGTAAGGGACAATCACGATATCGCCAGGCTTCATTTCGCAACGGAAGGGATGGGTTTGTGTCCAGTTACTTGGCGTCTTGTTCTCCGGATTTTGCTTGATCCATTCATCATGAATCGCCTTGAAGGATGAAAATCTGTCCGCGCTCCAGTCTATGGTCCCCCCCCAGCCCAGAGCAATATACCCGTTGTCGCGGGCATCTTCATACACATCGTCTTCTGTGCCAATTGTCCCTTGTCCCATTTTCCAGAAGCGTTTTTGGGACAGTTGCAGTGCCGATGCATCCGTCTGTGCACGGGGCTGTGTCCTGGCCTGATCGGCAAGGGCGCAAATTTCCCTGAAGAGCCCCGGCGTGGGCATGAGTCTGAATCCTGCAGACGAAGACTCATCTTCACCGATTTCAGGCCGAAGGCCCTCAACGAAGGTTTCGTAATCATAGCTCTGGTGGAATGTGACAAAAGAGATCCGCTTTTCTGCCATCAGTTCGTTATACCGCGCCATCAGAGCCTTACGTCCATCTTTTGATTCCGGATAGTCGTCTTTGCCATCGCAGAGCGCTACGGCTTCCCTCGCCGTGTGAAAGGTTTTTCCGGTACCAGGAGGACCGTAAAAAATAAGGTTAGTCGGAGTAATGTTATTCTGGGCCACCGGTTCGCTTCCTTCCGTAAGTATGAACGTATATTTCCGGGTTGTGCTCTTTTTAGGCCCTTCCGTCACCGGAGGGGGAACATCCGCTAGCTCCTGGAATTTTTGTCCATCAAGAGCCTGACAGATGTTCGGCCATCCCTTGTCGAGACCCATTTCAGTATTCAGAGGGCCAACTACCACTGTGACACTGGCGTCACCTCGCTCTCTGGCTGGGGTGATGTAGTTTTCAAGGACATAATCCCGAATTTCGTCGGCCTGAGAGTCATCACCGCTCAGGAAGCGTCCATATTGTCCGAGCCAGCTATTCCAGCTGGACAATCGGTTAAGCGGTTGCTCTGATTCAGGCATTAGCAACCGATAGTCATCGCCGTTGTCTTTAGCATCACGGCGAATCTCTTTGATCCGTTGTCGCAATTGCGTAAATCCGTCCGCCTTGTAGGCAGCATCCAGATCTGCATGAGGAGAACCAAGCGCTGCAAGTTTTTTTTCGATAGTTTTGACAGCATAAATACGAGAATTGAGGCCCGCTTGCGTTTTGGCGCCTCTGCTCTTCAACCATTCCTGAAATTCAACTTCGAGCATTTCCGATGCCCTCTCATCTTCGTTAACTTACTGATAGCTATCATGGTGGATGATAGAAGGGGCAGTACTGTAGCTCTTCGCTACAGATTACCTCCCTACGGCCGTTTTGGTACTGCCACCATGCTGGGTAATGCGAGGACGGCACTTGATCTTCACCGCGGCCCGGGTGAATGAGTCGTCCGAGGCCTTGCTCGACCATACATAGGCTTCGCCGGTACCGAGACGGCTCATCTTATCGGAGGTCAACTCACCAAGAGCGGTATTCGCCTTCTGGATGTGTTTCAACCATGCGGGCGAGTTGAACTTGTGCATGATGATCTGTGAAGACAACTCGATAAGAGAGATCGGGACTGATGGCGGATCCTGAGAGGCAACCATAATGCTGGTTCCCTTGTGGCGCATCTCACGGACAACCTCGACAAGGCCGGAAACCAGATCATCGTTCTCGATATATTTGTGAGCTTCATCGAAAACCACCAGCTTATTGAAGGCGCTTCCCTTGTAGGTTGCTTCTGAGAAAACCTGTAGCATCACCACGAACAAACCGAGAGCTTCGTCCTTCTCGATGTATTCATCTCTCAGATCCACGATAATCAACCGGCCGGGACGAATCAGATCCTGGAGACGCTGGTTATCATCGATATATTCGCTTGCAAACAGTAAGCGCGTCTGGGCCAGCTCCTTTAGATGATCGGACAAACCAGAGTTATCGATGCCTGCTCGCAGAGAATCCAAAGTCAGGTTATCCCGCAGTCCCCTCATGATGAGATTGATTTGGCGCATATACATGCTCTGGCTACCAATCGCTCCCATTAGGAATTTCCAGTGTGCTGCCTTGAGTTCAGCGGCAGAAAAAGCAATTGGCTTAACCTCAATATCCGGGTACTCGGCCCTACGCTCATCTACCTTGTTGGCAGAGGTAAGAATCAAGACATCCTTCAATGCTTCCGGGTTGGCCTTGTAACGCTCACGAAGGATACAGATCTCATCCTTTACCGAGTTGGCATTAATCATCGAGGTAAACTCCGGCGCATAATCCTGCGTCGGGCTATAATGAAAAATGACTGTGGCGAGCGGGCTTGGCAGCACATTAATGTGCTGAATCGGCATTGAGGCCATCTCAATTGCTGTTCCAAGGGTGTAGCTCTTTCCACCGCCTTGAACCCCAAAGAGACTGATCGTGTGGGTATGATTGAGGTCCAGCGCGATTTTCCGTCCGGAAACCTCTCCGAGCAATCCATATTGCGGTGAACTACCATTAACGCCCAGCATGATGTCGTAGCTGACTTCGGCTTGAGGCACGGATGTCAGATGCTCCTGCACTTCAAGCTCGGGTTGAACAGCTTCCTCCGGTTCCACATCAACGGTGGCGGGTTGTTCGTCATCTTTTTCTTGTTTGGGCACAATGGTGGTAGGTTCAGGTGATTGCTCGACGGGTTTCACCTGCGCTTCCTTTTGAACACGTGCGATGGTTTCCACTGAGACAGAAGGTGTTGGCAGGGTGACTGGTGTCTCCCGCTCATCGTCCCAGAGCTCGTCCACCGTCCAAGATGTCGGGCGGACCCTGTTAGGGGCGATGAAAGCGGCAGTCTCGAGCTTCGGTACGTTCGAAATGAACTGTTCGCTCAGATTAGGAGCGGTCGGTACTTCCTCACTCTCGACAGACACAGGCTTGCGGCAGCTCTCGAGCAAGGCATGAATGAGATCCTTGCCAATACGATGGAATTCGATGCCAACCTCGTTATCCGGAGATTCTGTTCCAGACTTGTCAAAGTCGAAAATCAAAGCGCACCGCCTGAATTGAAGCGAGTAGCTCTGCTCAATGGATTCAAGTAGTCCTCTCGCTTCGTGCGCGGCAGTCTCTTCAAAGATCCCATAACGCAGTGAACGTTCCAGATAGAACCTAAGAATCTGAGCCAACTCCCGGCTCTTGAGCAACCTATCCGGCCGATCCGGTTTTTTCAGGGCCGGGTCAAAGTGACGCTGGAGGATGCGCTCACTCTGATTTATCTGGGCGGAGATCCGTTCCTTCAGTTGGTTGAAAGCCGCAAAGGCACCAACCTGCGAATAACACTTCACCTCAACCAGATTACAGGTGATCGTCCTGGTGTTTAAATCTAAATCAAACAAACCCAAGTCGGTACGTTGTAGGCTGATAGCATCGTTAACATCGTCTGACTCACCGCTTGAGCGGTAGAGGTCCGTGTGTGCGTCTAATGGCACAATGATCTGATTGCTTAACGCGCCTTGATATTCGAGATAGAGCCTCGCCAGAGCCAGGCCAAGAGCCTCCGCCTGTTGCGTACGTGCGGAAATCAGTTTCAAGGCAAGCTGACCAGAAAGCGAGCGTAGGTTCGCAAGTATCTGAACCGACTGCTCGCCGTCGGCGGACAAACCGTGCTCAAGCAGCACCGGCTTCAGCATGGTCTCCAATTCATCGTTAGAGCGCGAGGAGATTATCAGATTATGTGTCGCCTGGGAGCTGGTTCCTGGCACATAGTCAATCAGATAATCCGGTCTGTTCTTCCGACCGCCATGGTCGAAAAACTCAATCCCCATATTTCGGTCGATAGTGAACACCCAATCGCTGATCTGGTGAACCTCGTAAATCAGTTCTCGTTGTGCCACATCGAGGCCAAGGGTTACAACGGGTACGGCATTGAAACTAGCACCAGAAGCAGCAACCGCTGAGGTTGCAAAACAGAGGTGACGGCTCAGCGACGACAGCAAATCGAAACACGCAGCGTGGTTATTCGCACCGAAGGAGCGCCCAATAATAGGCTGCTTATTCCAGAAGGTACCCGAATCGTCGTCAACGAATTCGGTGTCAAAACCCTGTATCAACCCATACAACGGAGTCACCCCCATCGGCCTCTCGGAAATGGAAAGCTCCTCGGCGGGGAACACATCCAAAAGAACGCTGATGTGCGCTGGAAAATCCTTGGAATTTGCATGGAATTCATTCAGCGCGTGCTTGGCCAAGTTCAGCTTGGAAAACAGATGATTGCCAGTTGATGCCGTAAACGCGTCTGCAGCCTCATTCACCGTCGCTCCGGGACGGACTATGGATTCAAGCGCCTCACCCAAAACTGGCGAGTCAGGCTCGGAGGTAAAGAGCCGTATATCATAGCGTAAATTGGCATACTCACCTTTCTGCTGAAGCGCTATAAGAGCCTCTGCTATTAGCGAACCAGCTCCGGGGTTAAAGATATTCAGCGATAGCTCTCTCACATAAGGATGCTGGGAGAGATAGCGCTCAATCTTATCCGCAATGACCTTTCCGGAAATATCAGTTCCCGCCGCAGAGGGCTCGGCCAAGCCAAGTGCCGAACAGATCTCCGCCATCAGACCACGAGAATTATCCTCGGTTGTTGGAGCGTATAGAGCCCAAAACGTATTTAGATTGTCCACCGGCGTGAAGATACGACCATCCTCTACGGGAATGCCGACAGGATAGGCTGAGGGCACAAGGCTATCCAATAGTGCGGAACGGACGTGAGGAATATATTCTTTCCCACCTGACTTGATCTTTCCGATCCAATCCTTGCCCAGAGTGACCCAACTATTCAGCCACAAGGCTCGGAGCGGATGGGTTGGGGAGACCAAAACAGCCTCGCGATGCCTTCCACGGAAGTCGGTCAGGATGACATGGATTGAATCAACGGCCAGTATGTTTCTTAGCGATTGCAGGTGTTGCTGGCGCTCGACACCAGAAGTCATCTCGGCCTGGCGGATGAGATTCCTGACCAAGTTAAGATAGCTTTCAGCATACGCGAGGCATTCCTTTTCAGCGTCCTGGAACAACAGCCCCTGCAAGATCAGTTCGGCAGTGTCTTTGCGCACCGCTGCAAAAAACTCTTCACGGGCAGCCAGGAAAGATGCCATCGCAGCAGAAGAGGGCAGCATGAGCCCGACCTCGGAGGGCGGCTCAGCGGTATCCAGGTTTATCTGCATTCGCCAGCCTGACGGGTGTTTAGGCTTTGCTAAGATGCGTTGCTCGATAATTTTGAGCGTACGTGATAGCGGAATCTGAACAGCCCCCTCACGACCGAATTTTGCGTGCAAGGTTTCAAGGCAGGAGGTCTTTTTGGTACGACCGCCCTCGGACCAGGCGACACCACTGATGGCGATATCATCGGGATCACGTTCATCGCCCAAGGCTGTCAATTGCAGTCGGAAAAGTGCATGCTCCAGGCTCTGCTCAATAGGAACGGCACGTTGAGGGGGCTCTTCTTCAATGTTGCCACCGGGCAGGACGTAGAAAGGCTCGCTCTCGTAAGAGCGCTTAGCGCCCTCGGAGGTGGAATCCGCTTCCAGCGGAATCGGGTCGCCATCGGCAGTCCAGGGCATTACACGGATGAAATGCCATCCTTCATCGAATTCGATTTTATTGAGTTTAGCAAGGCTTGTAGTACATTGCAGGCGGTTCGGGGTCCAGGCCTTTACCTTTTTAGATTTCCCTACCGGGCCGTCATTCTGCGAAATGATTTGCACCATAAAATGGTCAAGCCCACTGACCTTGCAGGGGTGAGGATTAACCTCAAACACCACGTTCATTTTACGACGGTCGTTCGGAACCAGAACCTGTTGCCCGATGAGGCCAGTGAGTTGCTCGTCGGTTTCATCGTCCGCAACGACCGGCAAGTCGGTTTCCAACACAGTCAGAAGAACCTTGTCCAGTGATAGCTCTTCTTTGAACATCCATTTATCGAAAGAAATGCTCCACCAACTCTTGTCTGTCGCAATGGGTGGCGTCCAAGATTCTGACTCATGGATATCGTGTTTTTCAAAATAGGTGAATAGACGCGACTCCAATGCCTTATCACTGAGCCCAAGATCAGCAATACGACCACGAACCGACTTGTGCGAGGTTATCAAACTGCGGACGCTGACAAGATTACGGCGAATTTTTCCAATGACTATGCCCGGATCGGCAAAGAGCTTGAAGTCCGGAATCAATGCCAATTCATACAGACTGGCCCCAAGCGTTTCGCCATCAATCCCGTTTTCGAGCGCGGTAAGTAGATACCGCACGCGAGAAACATCGTCGGCAAATAGCCATTCCTCCTCGGTGAGAATACCCAAAAGATCGCGAACATAGCTAGCCAGCGTAGCCGGGAGCCGGTCAAACAGCGATTCGATCAGATCCTCGTAGATATAGGTGAAGGTAAGTTCCTCGAAGGTCGCCACGCCAAAAGAATCCTCGGCACTAGTACGGAGCGAGGTCGGTATGAACACTAGCAAAGGCTGGCGCAGCTCGCCGTTCGCGTCAGGATTACGCAGTTCCACCAACTTGCTGGAAGTTACTCGAAAAGGCATGCCTTCTTGGTCATGACTGCCGAGTATAAATATGTTCCCGTCAGGCCAGATTCGCCTAAGTTCCCAGCATACTGACTCCATAACTTCGTCATCAAGGTCAGTGACCCGCACACAGTGGCCTGGGCCACGATCACTCAGGATCGCTTCGATACGAGGACACAGCACTCCAGCCAACGCCGCATTCAATTTATCCTGTGGAAGCTTTATGAACGCGCTACTCATGTGTGTCTCCCATTCTTATCAGTTCTATCAAATCTTTCAATTGCATATCGGGGCGATACTTTTTGGGTAACATAAGCATCCGACAAATCCTGGTAGAACCCAATTTCACGAAGGCGGCGCTTGAAGGCTTCGAGATTAAGACGCAGGGCACGTTTGTCTAGTATGCTGCTGTTAGCTATGGTTCCTTCTGGTAACTGGTCGATGTAAAGACCGTAGCGGTTCCTTAAAAAGGCTAACAATTCTTCGATGCGAACCTCGTGGGTCACAAAACGCCCGCCGTCTTGGGTGAGTACAGCTACCTGGAGGAGCACTTCGAGCAGCTTGCTTCCTAACACAAATCGACGTGGGCTTCCCTTAGTCCGGGCCTGAGCCAAAAGCCCACTTTCTTTATTCTTCAGCAGAAGAGAATCCAGGCACTCAGTGATGTATTGGCGGTGATATTTACCTCGATAGGCCATCAGTATTTCAATGAAGGAATCGAATTCACCCAAGCCCATGGCGGTGACGTCCCTGATCTCTGGGTCTAAATCCTCATTCCTGGAGGCCGATTCTTCAATGAGGCTCGCCAAGCGGAATTTGAAGTAGGCTTGACGCTCGGTGTCGTGTTCGGGCTTCAGCAGGGATATCAGATCACTAACAGTGAACACACCGCCTCCGGGAGGAGCCAATTTACCAGTTTTTTTGCTCAGGTATTCCGCCATTTCATCGAGTTTCTTGACGACAAAATTGGCCTGCACAAAAGCAGGTATCTGACGATAGAGCCGGTCAGTGGATTTTCGAGCTAACTCAACCATGTGCGGATTGTTGACGTCCCCCATATCTACTATCAACGCCAAGCGGTAAGGGCAACCTTCCAGAGCATTGTCGAGACCCGGGTTGATCGGACATTCCCTGGCGGTGCAGAGATCGTTACCAGAGCGCTGGTTCACCAGCTTGGGCAGCATTTGCAGTAGTTTGAGGTGATAAAGTGCCAGATGGAAAGCCATCAGAGTTTTGAGATAGTCAACCAACACCGAGCGCGGGATATAAGGCTCATAGGCGAGTAAACGCAGAATATCGTCTGCCAAAATATCGGCCTGCCCTATACACAGAGGTTGGAAACGTGCGGGCTCCTTGGAATCCTTCATATCCTGCGTAACCTGTTGGTCTAATCGCAAGATGGCCTGCGTTTCCACATCCACGGAAGCGTTGGGATCGTAACGGTCCGTCACCAAGTCGATCCCCGGGAAGAAGAAACGCTTCAAGGCATCTCGCGCCGCTTGGCCCTTGCCTTTGCGGGCATAGAAAAGCATCCAGTAGATTTGCTCTGCAGCGCCGTAATCTCGGGTATGCTTTGCGTTACGAAACTTATAGGTATTTCCATGCAAAGGACGTGGTGCAGCTAGAGCTTGGTTGCTTTTACCTCTATTCACTAGATCCATAAGATCTGTTTCAATCCAAGCTCGAACAATTTCAGGGTTTTGATCGAAACCAGCAAACCACTCGGGATGTTCAAGGAAATCTTCGAGAAACTCCTCAACTGAAAGATCACCACCGCGAGGAGGTCTGCGACTACCATAGCCATCGTATTTCAATCGTGGAAACAACATGGTGAGTACGCGATCCATCTCAATATGTTTAAAATCGAGATAAGAAACTTTCGGGATTCGAAACTCTTTGTCACGGCCTTTAATTGACATTGTATTCGGCCCCCTTTTCAGATGCTTCCATTACTAGCCGTCCATCTTGTTCTCGACGGATTTCGTAAAATTTGTGGCCAGCCTTGGTTAACAATACTTCGTTGTAAGGTACAGAGGCCAACAAGTTCTTAAAGACGGACAAGCTCAACAAAAAGCCTTCTTGCTCTTCTACGCTTGGTCGGTAGCCGTCGTTAAGGCGCATCAGCATTTCATATATATCGAGATTGATTCTTAGGCTGGCCTTGTGCCCTTCGCCGGAGTCATAAAGCAGGACTAACGCCTGAGACAGGCACTCGAGGAAAGGATGAGACGCGGTCTCCTGTTCGGTACGAAGCGAAAAATAGTCACCGTCGAAAAGCCGGTAACTGCGAATGGTACCTTTATCCACTTGGCGAACACGCAGTGCCAACTGGTTACCTAACCTCGCAGGGTCGCTTAAACCTTCGCCTCGGTTGATGGCGCGGAGAATTGCAGTCACCTCATCGTTGCTTTTTGTACCTGTCCGCTGCGTGGAGACCAAGAAGGGATCGATGCTTTCATATGGCAGCATCTCCTTCCACCCTATGTCCCTTCGTTCGAAGAAATGGCGACGTCGCATATGTGAAATGTAATTCCGATGTCTGGAAATCAATCGGGCACGATTTTTCGATGAGTAATCGCGAGGCAGGCTGTCAAACAACGCTTCAACCAATTCATTGTCATATCCGGCTCGTTCTGCAAACGAGAAACGACTCATAGCCTTAGCCCTAGGATGGAGAAAGCCTAACTCGCGGTCCAGATCAGGGTTGCTGACTTCAGCAATGTCGATCTCGCGCAGCAGAGCAATAAGTCGGTCATTGGAGCCTTTTTCCCCACCAAGCCACGAGTTGAAATAGAATCCGTCCAAGATACGGTTTTGGACCTCTTCACCACCGGTCTGATAAAGCTGGTGAATACCGTCACAATCTTGGGTGCCCACTAACATGAAAGCCAACGCCGACCGTAGGTCGCGCATGGTGATATGCAATCTCCCGCGAAGGTGGGTAATGGTGTAGAGCATCTTCAGACGCTCGATCACCTTGGGACCGGCAACCGGATCCTGGAAAGTCCGGGCATTATGGTAGGCAAAACACTTGCCCTTGATGTCACACTTCTCGCAGGCTTGCCAGTATTCCTGTTGTGTCATGCGGGCAATCAGCCTCTCAAAAATCGAAGGCTGACTTTCCTCGGGGTCAGCAACTACCGAGCGCAAATTGAGGTTGATGATCGCTATACCGCCTTCCGGAACGGCCCCAGCCAAACCCTGTTGGATCTGCCTGGCGAGCAGCGGGTACTCCTCTTCATGCTCTAGGAAAAAATCGACTAGCCGTCCCTCGTTAATGGCTATTAGGCGAGTCTGATTTTCGGGCCAGCTAGAGGCATCCTTACCCGCGAAAGGAGCAAAGAATTTCCGCAACACCGCATCGTTTCGCTCATCGCCTTCATCCTGGCTGCCGTCATAGTTACTCAGGTAGGTATGCCCCTTGATCTGGAACACTGCTCCATTCGCGCCTCGTTGCATCTGCGCGCCCTTGCTCTCGGCAAAGGACTCAACCTGCTGAATAAAGGCGGTCTTGCCATCACCTGCGTTACCGCTAATGATCACGAGCTTAAACTCGCCTTTGAGCAAGGCGGGCTTAAGCTTTTCGTCCAGATATGTCGGCACATAGGTGGCCTTACCAACTTCGTCGAGGCCACGGGTTCCCGCGTTGGATACTTGGCTCTGGCTGTAGAGGGTCAGCAGATGGGTGACAAAGGGGTTGCTATTGGGCTTGGTCGGCTCGAAGCCCAGCCTGGATACCACCTTGGGGCCGGCTCCAATCTCGCCGGTGGTCAGCACCGAGCGCAGACGCTTGACCTCAGCCATGGCAGTCAAGAACTCATCGACTGACGTGAAGCGCTCCTTACGCTCCGGCGCGATCATCTTCACCAGAATGTTGACCAGTGACGAGCTGAAGTCGGCACAGCCTTTGAACTGCCTGGGGTCCTTGGGTTGAGTCTTGATCGGCGGCGTGGGATCGTCGAACGGATACTTGCTGGTCAGACACTCGTAGAAGGTGATACCCAAAGCATAGATGTCGCGGTCTACCCGGTCAGAAGCATCCGGCTCGGAATTGTAATCGTAATCCGGCGGCAGGTAGCGACGAGTGCCACCACCTCCCTGAACCTCGTCACTTTCGGATACCGCGACATTAAAATCAATGATACGAACACCTTTATCAGTCCATAGCAAATTAGAGGGTTTAACGTCCTGATGATAAATACCATGTTTATGGAGATGCGCTAAGCCCTCGGCTGCTTCGCGAACAATGCGAACAGCATCATCCAACGCCAAGGCTTCAGTATCGATCAGATCAGACACGTCCAGGCCTTCCACATACTCAAAGACGATATAAGGAGTTTGATTTGCATCAGCCATTCGATCGGCCCAGATAACCTTAACGACATGTGGATGATCTGGCAGGCTGGTAAGTGTCTTATATTCGCGGCGCAGGCGCTCATAAACGCTACGCCGGTCTTTGGTCACAAGTTTGATAACGCGAACTACATCGCCTAAAGCATCAAATACTTTATAGACCACCCCAAAGCCACCGCTGCCGAGTTTCTTTTGCACACTGAAACGCTCAGCTAATACAAAATCGGCAGGCAGGTTGGTTAGGTCATCAGGAATGTTAAAAGCTGGTGCAGAAGGTTTTTTTTCACTTTTGCCTTCGGGTAATATCAGATCTTCAAATTGCTTTTTAGCTATAGCAGCGCTGGCAAAACGATCTTCAGGATCGAACTCACAAAAGGTTTGCAACCACTCATCAACGCCTTTGGGGAAATCAGGTTTGTGCTCCGAGGGTTTGATAGGGAATTTACCATCGGCTTCGATCATTTGATCAATATTTTCGTAGGGCAGCTCACCAGTTAGCAACTCGTAAAATACTAAGCCTGCAGAGAATAAATCAGAAGCAATGGAGGCCTCTTTCGGCTCAGACTTTTGCTCGGATATCACTAATTCGGGAGCGCGATAAGCCGAATCGAGATCTTCGGTAATTTGATTAGCAATAGTTTCTGAAATCGATCGGTTTTTACCTACTCGAGCAAAGTCGAAATCGGTGATGCGAGCTATACCCCCTTTAGTGATGAGAATCGCATCTGGTGTGAGGTTTCGATGAATGACCTGATGTTGATGCGCGTGATCCAATGCAGAAAGTACACCTTTGATCACCTGGTATTTTTGATCTGTTGTGAGCGCAAAAGTAGGCTTTTTTAAATGCTGACGCAGCGCTTGACCTGAAATATCATCAGCCACCAAAGTAATTTCATTACCATCGTCAGATTGAATCAGGTCACGCACAGCCAATACATTCGAATGAGCACTCATGTGCTGAACAGCCACAAAAGCATTACTGATTTTTTTCAGTTCGTCTTTGCGGGCGGCTTCCTCTAGATAGGGGTCTGCGCGATAAACTCTTAGGCGAACCTGACCCGCCTTCGCACCCAATAAATTGTGCTTTGCCCGGTACTCGGTGTAACGGTCTGTGCCACCAAGTTTTTCTATAACCTGCCAACTTCCAAACACAGGGGGAGCTGATTTTGGCTTGGCTCTACCTTGAATGGCTTTGTCAATATGTGAGTGATAAGAACGAATATCAGAAAGACGGTGGCTTGGGATTTTCCCCTTATCAGTAAAGAGTTTTAAGCAGCGCTTGTAGTCAGTCACATCCGGGCTATCGATGCCAGCAGGATCATATAGCTGGGCATCATCTGCTGTAAGCAATACAACCGCATGTACATGCACTTTACGTAACTCGATTATTCCTTTATTGCTGTCAGCCAATAAGGTGCTCATCACCTTGGCGTGGTTGCGCAGCTTTGCCAGAGGGGAATGAAATTTTTGCCTCCCCTCGGGATACCACTTTGAGCCATACACATCGATGTTGCCACGCGTTCCTTTGACATCCACCAAATAAATCGCATGAGGCGCGAGGATGGCAATATCGATTTCGAACACCTCTTCCCCTTGACGCATCTCGAAGTTATGGAAGATCAACCAGCCATCGGGTAGATGATCCCGAAGGAAACCGATGGCCTGGCGTTCAGATTCGTTTGCAGGTTGTCCGATGGGTATGACCTTCGCCATTAGCGACCGCCCTCCTCGATAGTGCGCTCGACAAGGGCGCGGGCTTGGTCTTCGAGCTCGATAGCCTTTTCCCTTGCCTCATATGCTGCAATAACAAGGTCATTACAGCGCGTCCTGATGTCACTTGACGGATAAGGGATGGGAAGCGAGGGGAGCATCGCGTAATGGTGGTCTTGAAGCTTACTGCCCACCGAAATAGAACGAAGCATTCTGAAAGCAGACTCGGAACGCATGAAAGCAAAGAGGGCACCACGTTCAATCAAACTCTGATCCGCCAATACACGGAGAATATGTTCTGAATATGCGTTCTCCAAAGCCTTACCGGTTGCAAATTCCGCACGACAATAAAGTTCTGATTCGCCGAGTGTGCCCTGAGCAGCCACAAGCACACAGCCATCTTCAACGAGTACGCCGCCCGGGACAAAATTTTTCCCAATCCACCGCCCTTGTGGACGTAACCAGAAAAGTTCCTTTTGTCCGATCAGCCGATATGCATATTCAGGGTCAGCATCCACACGACTGAAACGAACTCCGCGTTTAAGCGTACCGGAAACGCATAGCTCACCCAAGGGTTTCCAAGGACCTTGCTTAATACGGTCACAAAGTTGGTTAAAACGTGGGTTAAAATTTAACGCCCGTAGAGATTTGACTCCGGCTTTAGCTGTGAAGCCAAGATCTGGCCCCCAAGAATGCCACTCGCTTGCAGTGAGGTCCTTCAGACCAACAGAATCGAAGTAGAGCTCCGTTGCCTCAGTTAAATTGGCTTGGAATTGGGTGAGTAGTGCCGCAGACTGCTCAACAAGATCATGAGCCTCCTGTTCGATAGTTTTTCCGAGACGGGGAACCAAGAGATCAGCAAAATGCTTTGGCTCAAGATGAGTGATTACCGAACCGTATTTCCCAGAAACAACAAAGGGCACTCCGAATCTCGTGCAAAGATATGCATTCAGGTACCCCGAAAGTATTCGATTCGGGTCAGCAACGATCTTCAGAATGTCTTGGTTGGACCAAACACCATTCATGTCTGAGCGTGCATAAATGGTCCTTCCCACCGTTCCGGAACACGTAATTAACGTCATCCCTTCATGAACCCGCAAGTAGTTGAGTTTCCTAGAGTGCGCATCCTTCTTGCTCAGAAGAGGTAACCGGCTCAAATCAGCCTGCATCATGAAAGTGGTTGTTAAAAACGGAACACCGTATTGCGAATCATCAACATAATTTCTTTCGAACTGAGGGCCGTTGTAAATCCCACCATCGTGACCTGCTGTCAAAACGGGAAGTACATCAGTTTTGTGTTTCTTTAGGAGCTCGCGAATCTCTACCGCACCAGACATATAAGGACCACAGTCTAACCGCCGTCCATTACTTTCCAGCCAAGTACTCGGAACCGCTTTCACTTGGAACTTTCTGCTCATAACGTCACCTCACCAGCCGCACGGAATTCCTTGTATTTCTCTGCCACCAAAGGCAGTTCGTCATGAATACACGGCTCCAGCGTCAGCTCCCAACCATGAGTTAGCAGGTTTGGTTGCCAAGCTTTGGCGACGGCAATGGGTTCATTGATGCGCAGGACAATAGACTGTTGACCCACCTCGGTGAAAGGCTCGTCGCCCCTGATCCAGAATTTGCGGCCGCCAGTGAGCTGGGTCTCATCAAAGATCTTATCCGGAGCGCTCTCTTCGGTAGTATCCTGCGAGGCTTCAATGATGTCGTCTTGATCGTTCATTAGTCCTGCTCCTTGAGAAATTCGCGGTACTTCTCAGCAATGACCGGCAGATCGTTGTCCTCGATCTTTTCATTACGAGTCAGGGTCCGTTCCACGAAACGTCCGCCGATTCGGATGCGTTCGATATGCTGCTTGGGCTCAAGGATCTCTTCTCCGTCTGGGGTGCGTTTGTATAGATTGTTGCCACGGCGGTCAAAACCAACCTTGTCAGCCACAGCCATGAACACAGGATACTCATCGATACCGCCCAAGGCTTCAGCTCGCTTTTCTTCTTCGCTCTTGCGACGCAGGAATAGCAGGCTGGTGAGGATGTTAACGTTGGCCTCGGCAATGAAAGCTTCCACAGGCAGATCCACGGAGGCAAGCACCTGGGTTTCGCGCATGATCCACCAGCGAATGTATTCAGCTGCTGGGTTACCGAGAACACCGTCGGGCAGCACGATACCCATGCGACCTGTGCCTGGTTTGAGCCATTTGATGCATCGCTCAATAAAGAGAATCTCCGGGGCCACACTGCCTTTCAATGACCCCGTATTGCGGAAACCACCTTCGCCATCTGATTCCCAGCTATGTGCTAACTCGTATTGTTCCAGAATATGCTTGTCGGTGATCGGGATGTCGGAGCCGAATGGAGGATTGGTGGCGATGATATCCACTGACCCCAATGGAATCTCCCTTTTAGCGGAGGGCAGATCGGTCAAATGTCCCAGCGGGAACTCCAGAGAGTTGATGTTGTAAATGTGACCCCGACCGTCACCCGCCAGCACCATGTTCATCTGAGCTGCGCGAATCAGGAACGGGTCAAAGTCGGCTCCGAACACATTGGCTGCAGCATACTCTTTCAGCCGATCGTGGACGTTCAGAAACTCGCTGGTGTCCTCATTTCCGCTCTGGGTGTTCTGCTCCTCACGGAATTTCTTCAGCATGTGTCCCAAAGTGGCGACCAAGAAGCCGCCAGTCCCGCAAGCAGGGTCTAGCACCATCTCACTTTCCTTGGGATCGAGCATTTCCACAACTAGCTTGACTACGCCCCGGGGAGTGAAATACTGACCACGGTCGCCGCGCAGATTGACGCCCACTAACTCTTGGTAGGCCATGCCCTTGGCATCAACGTCCGTGCGGGTAAAATCGTATTTGGCTAACTCAGAAACAATAAAGGCTAACGCCCGGTTGGAGAGGGTGATTTCCTCATTGCCCCGGAAGATGTTCTTATACTGCTTTTTAACCTCGGTAAAGAGCGTCTCAATACGAGCACGAATGGCCTTTCGGCCCTCAACTTCAAACTGCTCTTTAGGGCCTGCCCAGAACTGCCGCTTCCATGACTGACGTTGGATTCCCCGAAGGTTTTCGTCATGCATTTTGCAGAAAATTAGATAGAGGAACTGCCAGAAGGCGGCGTCCTTTGGCATGCCTTCGTTGCCATGGATGAAGTTATGGCAACGACGGAATGTGATTTTAAGCATCTCGTTGTCAGCGACGCGCGTGTGAGCATCAGAGATAACCTCTTTGGTGCCAACAGACTCTTCCGCCATAGGCCAGTCGCCGATTGGGTTGCACTTTGTTTCGAATCGCTGTTGCTCTTTTTCAACAAAGAAGAACTCCAAGCCATTAGTCCACAAACCATACTTAACGGCTTCAACCTCGCGCATAATAGCTTCAATTTCATCAAGATCTTGAGCGGCCTGTTCAAAATCACGGATGCGTACGGCATTTTTGCCGACATTCGGTTCCTGACGGCAGAGCACAGCGCGCCCCAGATTCTCAATGATGTGTTCCTTGCCATGATGGAAGATAGCTACGTCCACCTTCTTGCGGCCACCAATGGAAAAATCCAGCTCCATATCTTCCGGCGAGAATCCGTATTCGTGGATCAAAGCGCGAGTCACGCGCTGCCGGACGAGCTCCTTCTTTGTTTCCTTTACCGGCTTATTGGAAATGTAATCGAGCGTGTATCCGGCGGGAATGGTATTCTCAATCTGATTGTTATGCGTATTGCTCATCTAAAAGCTCCGACCAACCGGGATTGGTGTCAATTTTGTTCATCCTTGCTGAGATTTTCGGGTATTTGTTTCAATTGATCTATACATTTATCGATATCCCTTCGGGATGATCGCTAGTGGCCCAGAACCTTGAAAGCAGGTAACTCCCCAGCTTGTGCCATGTAATCGATGGTTTTCTCCCTGACCTTAAGTAAGATGGTAACATCTTCGGTGTTTCAGGACCTCATGGTTACTCATGTAAAAGGTAGGTTGAAACGTGTCAGCAGAGTTGATTTTCGGACAATAAATAGTTGGATAAAGTTACCATAAAAAAAAAATAAATCTACCAATGGTGTTGAGTGTTGCAAAACACTCAACAGTAATTTAGACTGTATGTATGAAAAATTTTGGCGAAACACTACGTGAACTCAGGATTGCACAGGATCTTGGATTGCGTGAAACAGCTACTAAAGTGGGCATATCTCCTGCCTACCTGAGTCGTATTGAGCGAGGTAAAGAAAGCCCTCCGAAACCGGAGGTGATTAAAGAATTAGCAAGAGTGCTTGCTGCTGACCCTGATGTACTATTTAGATTATCTGCGTCTACAGATCCTGAAGTTGTTGACTATCTTCATTCTCAACCAGAAGTGATGAGTCTTATTCGTTTTATCAAAGAATCTCAATTCACTGAGGCGGAATTAATCAATCTAATTCAATCAGCTGAATACATTAAAACAAGCAGTAAATAAGAATCTTGCCTTAGCCCTTTGTTTGCTAATTGCTGAGTGACAGTGAGGCGGTTTCCATAAGCTAAGTATGCAAGATCGGCTTATTTCATGGTTCAACTGATGACAAATTGCCAAAGCTAGTTTGCTTCAATGCAAATGCAATTAATTAAGAAGCAGAACACATCAGATGGGCCATTAGCAATACCAAGCTAATGGGATGATTTTGTGCGTTGGACAGATGAGCAACTTTTTGTCTGTCGGCTCTACACCTAGCGAATGGAATTCTGATAACAACAGTAAAAAATACAGCGACCAACCAGTCCTAAGCGGACTGGTTGGTCATTTAAATTTATACATCAACCGAGAAATAAAGGCATTCAACTCACTCGCCATTACCTCGATTGATCTTCGCATAGTCAAACGGCGTAATCGCTCCCTCCCGATTCGCATCCAGAAAATCAGCCCACCACTGCAACATCAGCTTGCGCTCATCCAGATGTTCCGCTTTATGGATATACGCCGCCCTCACCGAATTGCGTTCCATATGGCTCATCTGCCTTTCCACCGCATCCTTCGACCATAGTCCTGACTCAATTAGTGAGCTACAGGCCATTGTGCGGAAGCCGTGACCGCAAACCTCAACTTTAGTGTCATAGCCCATCACCCGGAGCGCACTGTTTACGGTGTTTTCACTCATTGGCTTACGCGGATCATGATCGCCAATAAAGACCAGCTCATGTTCGCCACAGAACTGCTTTATCTGCTTCAGGATCGCCAGCGCCTGCTTTGAAAGCGGCACCAGATGCGGTGTACGCATCTTTGAACCTCGCTGAGAATGTTTCACATCAGGAATTAGCTCTCGCTCAGGTGGGATGGTCCACATTGACGTTTCAAAATCGATTTCTGACCAGCGAGCAAAACGCAGCTCACTGGACCGAATAAAGATAAGCAGAGTGAGTTCTGTCGCCCAGCGGGTTAGCGGCCTGCCGGTATAGCTATCTATTTTCTCAAGCAACTCAGGGATGCGCTTTAATTCCAGCGCCGGACGATGTTGTCGATTACCGGAAGCAACCGCCCCAGCCATCTCTTGTGCCGGGTTATAATCAATTAACCCACTTTGCACTGCATAACGCATGATGGCCGTAGTGCGCTGTTGAAGACGAGCAGCAACCTCAAGACGTCCAGACATCTCTACGGCTTTAATGGGCGCTAATAAATCGCGCGTTTTTAACTCAGTGATATTACGTTCACCAAGCGCTGCAAAGAGATTATCTTCCAGACTTTTTAGCACACGATGGGCGTGATCTTCAGACCACTTTTTATTGGTGCCATACCACTCGATCGCTACCTCTTTAAAGGTTCGTGCTTTACTCTGTTCAACCTTATCATTTTTCTTTTTGTCTCCCGGATCGACGCCATTCGCTAGTAGCTTACGCGCTTCGTCACGACGTGCTCTGGCATCCGCCAGTGTGATTTCAGGGTAAACCCCAAGTGCCAACATCTTTTGCTTGCCGTCATAACGGTACTGCAAACGCCAGTACTTAGAACCATTTGGATGGACAAGAAGGTGCATACCGCTGCCATCGGTCAGTTTGTATTGCTTATCCGTTGGCTTGGCTGTTCTGACCTTGATATCTGTTAACGCCATGCTTATCCCCTCCCTGTTGGTACAAGCATTATCGAACCGGAAATACCATCATCTATACCAACATGTGTTGGTAGATGTACGTTGATGTCGGTTGACCTTGATAGAGTTAATATAGCGAGAAAAGTAGATAAATACTGGATTTTAGACATAAAAAAAGACCTCAGTTGAGGTCCATTTACATGCTTTTGGTGCCGAAGGCCGGACTCGAACCGGCACGTATTTCTACGGTTGATTTTGAATCAACTGCGTCTACCGATTTCGCCACTCCGGCACGGAAGGGATGCGGAAAACGTTGTGGATTATACCTGTCGTGCGCCACCATGCAAGCGCCAGCGTGTGTCTGGCTCGCTAAGTGTTGAAAATTTCAGCATTACCTTTCTTACCTGTAACCATCATCACAGTTTACCCGCTTCTTAATCCCCCCTTCTGCGAAGCGGCCCGTTTCCCCATGCTCTACACTTCCAGTTCAACACCACACTGAGGGAAACACGATGTCGATGATAAAAAGCTACGCCGCAAAAGCGGCGGGCAGCGAACTCGAACTCTATGAATATGATGCGGGGGAGCTTAAGCCGGAAGATGTCGAAGTCCAGGTCGATTACTGCGGTATCTGCCATTCCGATTTGTCGATGATCGACAACGAATGGGGGTTCTCTCAGTATCCGCTGGTTGCCGGGCATGAGGTGATTGGTCGTGTGGCAGCGCTCGGCAGCGCGGCGCAGGATAAAGGCCTGAAAGTCGGCCAGCGCGTCGGCGTTGGCTGGACGGCGCGCAGCTGCGGGCACTGCGACGCCTGTATCAGCGGCAATCAGATCAACTGCCTGGAAGGTTCCGTTCCCACTATTCTTAATCGCGGCGGCTTTGCCGAGAAGCTACGAGCCGACTGGCAGTGGGTGATCCCGCTACCGGAGAGTATCGATCTGGCGGCAGCTGGCCCATTACTGTGCGGCGGCATCACGGTGTTCAAACCGCTGCTGATGCACCATATCACCGCCACCAGCCGCGTCGGGGTGATCGGCATCGGCGGGCTGGGGCATATCGCCATTAAGCTGTTACACGCGATGGGCTGCGAAGTGACCGCGTTCAGCTCCAATCCGGCGAAAGAGCAGGAAGTGCTGGCGATGGGGGCAGATAAGGTGGTCAACAGCCGCGATCCAGATGCGCTAAAAGCGCTGGCGGGCCAGTTCGATCTCATCATTAACACGGTTAACGTCGATCTCGACTGGCAGCCCTATTTTGAAGCGCTGGCCTACGGCGGTAACTTCCATACCGTCGGTGCAGTGCTGAAGCCGCTGCCGGTTCCGGCGTTTACCTTAATTGCCGGGGATCGCAGCATCTCCGGTTCGGCGACCGGGACGCCATTCGAGCTGCGCAAGCTGATGAAGTTTGCCGGGCGCAGCAAGGTGTCGCCTACCACCGAGCTGTACCCGATGTCGCAAATTAACGAAGCAATCCAGCATGTGCGTGACGGCAAAGCCCGCTACCGCGTGGTGCTGAAAGCCGACTTCTGATCGTCTTTGTCGGGAGGCGTAAACTTCCCGGCTATTCTCCCCGCTATTCCAGGCAGGTAAAATTCTCCTCACAATCTCCGCAATTTAGCGGTGAAGAGTGCGTCACGGTTGCCTATACTCCAGGCAGGATAAATGGAGGAAATCTCAATGAGCGCACCCCTGCTAATTGCCCGCACGCCGGACACCGAACTGTTTTTACTGCCAGGCATGGCCAACCGTCACGGGCTGATTACCGGCGCCACCGGGACTGGTAAAACCGTCACACTACAAAAGCTGGCCGAATCGTTGTCCGAGATTGGCGTACCGGTATTTATGGCCGATGTGAAAGGTGATTTAACCGGCGTGGCCGAGGAAGGACAAGCCTCTGAAAAGCTGCTCGCCCGCCTGAAAAACATCGGCATTACCGACTGGCAACCGCATGGTAATCCGGTCACGGTGTGGGATATCTTCTGCGAAAAGGGTCACCCGGTGCGAGCCACGGTATCTGACCTCGGGCCGCTGCTGCTGGCTCGTCTGTTGAATCTCAACGACGTTCAGTCCGGCGTGCTGGATATTATCTTCCGCATTGCCGATGACCAGGGCCTGCTGCTGCTCGATTTCAAAGACCTGCGGGCCATCACTCAGTACATCGGCGATAACGCTAAATCCTTCCAGAATCAGTACGGCAATATCAGCAGCGCTTCGGTCGGGGCTATCCAGCGCGGACTGCTGTCGCTGGAGCAGCAGGGAGCGGCGCACTTCTTTGGCGAACCGATGCTGGACATCAAAGACTGGATGCGTACCGACGCCAGCGGCAAAGGGATGATTAATATTCTCAGCGCCGAGAAGCTCTACCAGATGCCCAAACTGTACGCCGCCAGCCTGCTGTGGATGCTCTCAGAACTGTACGAACAGTTGCCGGAAGCGGGCGATCTGGAGAAGCCAAAACTGGTGTTCTTCTTTGATGAAGCGCATCTGCTGTTCAACGATGCCCCGCAGGTGCTGCTGGATAAAATCGAACAGGTGATCCGTCTGATCCGCTCGAAAGGGGTCGGCGTGTGGTTCGTCTCGCAAAACCCGTCGGATATTCCGGACAACGTGCTTGGTCAGCTGGGGAACCGCGTGCAGCACGCCCTGCGCGCGTTCACGCCGAAAGATCAGAAAGCGGTGAAAACCGCGGCGCAAACCATGCGCGCCAACCCGGCATTTGATACCGAAAAAGCCATTCAGGAGCTGGGAACCGGCGAGGCGCTGGTGTCGTTTCTGGACGCCAAAGGCAGCCCGTCGGTGGTTGAACGGGCGATGGTGATTGCGCCCTGCTCACGGATGGGACCTGTGACGGACGACGAGCGCAACGGGCTGATTAATCACTCTTCGCTGTACGGCAAATATGAAGAAGATATCGACCGAGAGTCCGCCTATGAACGTTTACAGCAGGGCGTGCAGGCCAGTACCGAGCAGCAAAATACGCCTCCCGCCAACGGTAAAGCGGTCGAGGTGGACGGCGGTATCCTCGGTGGATTGAAGGATATTTTATTTGGCAGCACAGGGCCGCGCGGCGGCAAGCGCGATGGCGTGGTACAGAGCGTGGCGAAAAGCGCGGCGCGACAGGTTACTAATCAGATAATCCGCGGCATGTTGGGGAGTTTGATGGGCGGGAGAAAACGCTAGCCCGTATTACGTTGCCGGATGGCGGCTTAACGCCTTATCCGGCCTACGGGTCCGGAGTAGGCCTGAAAAGCGCAACGCCATCAGGCCTACGATTACTATGATTACGATTTACGCAGCATCAGCCACAGGCTTATCAGGAAGAAGCTGGCGCTTGGCAGCAGCGCACCGATAATCGGCGGAATGCCGTACACCAGCGTCAGCGGGCCAAAGATTTGGTCCAGCACATAGAACACAAAACCGAAGCTAATCCCCGTCACCACACGCACACCCATCGGGACGCTACGCAGCGGACCAAAGATAAACGACAGCGCCATCAGCATCATGACCGCCACTGACAGAGGCTGGAAGACTTTGCTCCACATATTGAGCTGGTAGCGTCCGGCATCCTGGCCGCTCGACTTCAGGTACTTCACGTAGTTATGCAGACCGCTAATCGACAGCGCGTCAGGATCCAACGCCACGACGCCGAGCTTGTCGGGCGTCAGGTTGGTTTTCCAGGTGCCGCTCACCGTTTGCGAGCCGGTGATTTGTTTCGGATCGGTCAGGTTGGATTCATCCACCTGCGACAAACGCCAGACCTTCTGCTCCGGGTCAAACGTCGCGCTCGCAGCGTAGCGTACAGACTGCAGACGTCGCTTGTCGTTAAACGAGTAGATGCTAATCCCGCCCAGCTCGGCCTCGCCTTTCACCCGCTCGATGTAGACAAAGCTGTCACCGTCTTTCGCCCACAAACCCTGCTGGGTAGAGAGCAGAGAGCCGCCGTACATCTGCTGCGCACGGTAGTTACGCGCCATCTGTTCACCCTGCGGTGCGACCCATTCGCCAATGGCCATCGTCAGCAGCACCAGCGGAATCGCGGTTTTCATCACCGACAACGCCACCTGCATACGGGTAAAGCCAGAAGCCTGCATCACCACCAGTTCACTGCGCTGGGCCAGCATGCCCAGCCCCAGCAATGCCCCCAGCAGTGCCGCCATCGGGAAGAAGATCTGGATATCTTTCGGCGCACTGAGCAGGGTATACAGCCCGGCGCCCATCGCATCGTAGCTCCCCTGCCCGGCTTTTTTCAGCTGGTCAACGAACTTGATGATCCCGGAGAGCGACACCAGCATGAACAGCGTCATCATGATGGTGGTGAAAATGGTTTTACCGATATAGCGGTCAAGTACACCAAAAGGCTGCATTATACCGCTCCTTTACGCATAAAACGGGCACGCAAGCGGCGCATCGGCACCGTATCCCAGAGGTTAAGCACAATCGCCAGCGCCAGATAAGCCAGGTTAACCACCCACATCCAGAACACCGGATCCAGCTTACCTTTGCCACCGTTCGACTTCAGCGATGTCTGAACCAGGAAGAACAGCAAATAGAGCAGCATTGCTGGCAGCATCGACAGCACGCGACCCTGACGCGGGTTCACCACGCTCAGCGGTACAACCATCAGCGCCATCATAAATACGGTGAATACTAACGTGATACGCCAGGTCAGCTCCGCGCGGGCGCGATCGGTGTCGGTCGCCAGCAGCGTACGCATGGTCATCTGTTCGGTATCGTTTGGATCCAGCGCCACGGCCTGATGGCCGATAATCGCCTGATAATCCTGGAAGTCGGTAATGCGGAAATCGCGCAGTAGCGCGGTACCTTCAAAGCGCGTCCCCTGGTTTAGCGTCACAACCTGAGAGCCATCGCGCAATTGGGTAAGATGTCCGGAATCGGCTACGACGACCGAAGGACGAGCGTTGCCTTTCGGGCGGATTTGCGCGAGGAACACGTCTTTGAAGTTGCTGCCGTCAACGCTTTCGATAAACAGCACCGAACTGCCGTTGGTCGCCTGCTGGAATTGCCCCTGAGCAAGCGCCGCCATACCGGGGTTCGCTTTCGCCTCCGCCAGGACTTCGTCCTGATGTCTGGAGGACCACGGTCCGGCCCACATCACGTTGACCGCCGCAATAATACTGGTAAACAACGCCAGCACCATCGCCGCTTTAACAAGCACAGCCTTGCTCAGCCCACAGGCATGCATGACCGTAATTTCACTTTCGGTATACAGTTTGCCCAGCGTCATCAGCAGCCCGAGGA
>OJUG01000064.1_pt1 | contig 153951 bp, 110 predicted proteins | sample 1599841 | NCBI WGS metagenome assembly OJUG01 (sample SAMN04168659, study PRJEB22393) | human gut metagenome | biome: human gut microbiome; feature: stool | host: Homo sapiens | collected 2014-05-12 | reverse complement strand
TACTACTATAGAAAAAAATGATCCGGGAACTCCTGGTATAGACTTAGGTACTTATTACATTGTAGAAATATGAAAATTAATTTTTTGATTTTATTTGTAGCGTTTTTTTTCTTATCCTATTTTGATGCTGTTGCACAAAAAGGATATGTTGATGAGATTAACCAAGTTAATAATGAAGGCCAAAAAGAAGGTTTTTGGAAAGAGAATGTTAATGAGCATTTTCGTACTGAAACATATTATCATAAAGGTAAAAAGAATGGTATATACAAGATGTTTAATACGGTAAGAAATGAACTTGTAAGTATGGGGGAGTATAAAAATGATATAGAAACTGGTATCTGGTATATTTTTGGTGATTACGGACACTTACTAATGATGCAGAGCGATTTTCAAAAAAATACATATCAGATTCCTTTAGAACATCACGCACAAGGGATATGTCCGTATCGTTGTTATAGTATTTCTTTCCATCCGAATGGTAATAAAAAATCTGAAGGTGTTTTACTTTGGGATGAGAGTGCTGATTCTGATTTTGTTTTTGAATACGGTGAATGGAAATATTACGATGAAAGTGGAGAGCTCACGAAAATAAAAGAATTTAAATAAATTCCTGTTTCCATATAGCTTTGATAATGTAATTTTATCTACTAAAGCAATTAGTGTCTATAGATTAAGTGGAAGTATGAATGGCAGAAATGGAGTTTATGAAATAGGAGTAAACAAGAAGGGGGTAATAGATCATCGTTTCTTTAGACCTTATTAAATAATTATAAACGTTATGGAATATATAATAATTGATGGTTATTTTAGTGGGACTGGGATTAGAGACAAATACAATGGAGGATATATACTTCCTGAGTCATTAAATCTTAGCCCAGCTTTAATAGATAAGCTCAAAAAATAGTTGACAAAATATGGGTCTGAATTTTTTAATCAATATTCAGATTCGGAAAGGATTAAAACACTAGATGAAGAAGGTGAGCAAGTAGCAATTCTAGTGAAAAAAGAGTGTGCGAACACAAAAGTTGAATATTACTCGGATGCTATGATGAATACACTTTATATAAAATAATTTAGTTTACTATATACCTGATTAGATATATATTGTGGTGAAATAGATGTCGCGATGTTTATTGGGCCGTCTCAATTATGCCTCTTTAGCTTTAATATAGGCTTTACTATCTCTGTATGTCCCAATTTTATATACAATGAAGAGTTAGTCTGTCTTTCATTAGGATTTACTCTTTATTATATGGCATTACATCTGGTAACGGTAAATTTGTAGTAGTGTAGTCCCCGATAAAGAGTGAATGGGAGTAGAACATGGTAATCTTCTGTAATGGATATAGTGTCATCAATTCTTGTTACAAATCAAATAAGGGGGGGAGTACTACTATATCACATAATTACCCAAGTATGAGTGATAAATTCACAAAAATAATATTTAAAAAACGAGATTTGCCAAGATCAACAGGCGATGTAGTTGGATGGTTATGGACTAAAAAATAATAATTTATGGATAAGCTACTTATTTGTTTATTTGCCTTTATTGGCATCACTTTTAACGGATTTTCTCAGACTGTAGATTCCTTGGTTAATATAAAGGGATATTATGTGACAAGATTTCTCAAAGATGAAATAATCTATTCTTATAATCAAAAAATAAAAAGAATCAATAACCAATCATATTCAATTCCAATTGATTATACAAGTATCTCTTTTTTTATTCCTTTAGATATTGATAATGTAGCAATTAATTGTAGTGAAAATATTGCAAAGAGCATGCCCTTTGCAAATAACCTTAATAAAGATTCTATTTACTACTTACCTGTATCAAAACAAGTTGAAAAATACATCAAGGAAGTTTTCAACTTGAATCTAAATTTATCAAAAGGAATAGCTATTTTTTCTGCAACACAGAGAATCTCTCCATTCTATATTGATACAACCAATGATAAATACTTATATAAATGTATATTTGTAGATGGAGAAGCTTTAAGAGCTAAATTATTAAACACTGAAGAAAAACGTTTTCCGCTTGATATAGATGTTGATTTTGTTAATAGAAAAGCACGATTTATAAATTTATTTTTTATCGTCAAGGTTAACTCTTATTCAACAATTATTGATGTAGAAGGTTTGAAAGAGTGGGTTCCGTATTGTGATGAGGAATAGTTCAATAATATTCATAATATAGGTACTTTAATGCTAGAATTTGAGAAAATACTGGTATTTATTATGATAAAAATTGTTCAATTTTGCAATAGTTAATTTTAAATGTAGGGCTAATGAAAAAATGTAATTAATTATATTTCAACGAATTATTTTAGATTTTAAAGGGAAAACAAGAATATTAAATGAAGGAAAATATTATCCATATAAATAGTTCATTAAGATTATGTTTTTAAAATTCGCTCAATGAAAAAAAATACTTATTGTTTATTGATTATATTAGTTATGTTGTGTGCTTGTCGAAGTACAGCTTATTATAATATTACGGATAGATATGAAGTAATTTCATCAACAAAGGAAGAGGAATTTGTTCGTTTTCGACCTTATGTGTCTGAAGATTCTATAACAATGAAGTTTAGAGTTTATGAAGTAGATGATGAACTGAATGTATTGCTTGATTCTGTTATAAAGCTCACAAATGAATTTTATATGGAGAAAACGGGAAGGTATGTGGAAAATAATTTTTCTTTTCTTGTACAGAAAATGAGTAGGGATAGTGCGTCAATTGTAATTGAAAATGTTCCTGTTGGTAGTCAACAGTTTAATTATGGATGGCATAAAAATATTTTCTTTTATAAGGGAGTTTGTTTCTTCTGTGACGGCTTATATACGAATCGTCTGTTTAAAAAGACAAGAAAGTACTTTACTTTTCGTTGTGTTGACCCACGGAGATTTTTTGCGAATGATTTGTCCACTCATCCTTACTGCATTTGGCAATATCTTTATGTAAATAAAAGAATTCAATATGTCTATAGTGGTAAATGGTAAAACTGAATTGTGTGATACGAGTAAAGATCTTATGAGAAGAAAGAACGTAAATAATATATCTGGAATCCTATTGTTGATATTGATGGCTTGTAATTACAATAATTTATCAATAAAAGAAGACCAAAAAATAGAAATAGAAAATGCATTTATGCTTGTCTCAGAGAAAGATACAACTTTAGTGACAGGATATGGTTATCTCTTTTTTAATTGTAGAGTGGTAAATCATGGTATAGATACTATAGTCTTAGGAAAAATTCCTTTTGATAAAGATCAAATGAACCAAGATCGTAATTCAGTGACTTGTTACCTTATTAATGGAGACTCTCTACCCTTGTTTTCTGAAAATTTATCATTTAGTGCTGAAAATACGACTATTTATCCAAATGATTCTTTAATTTTTACTTTGTCATTAGACTCTTTTGTAGGTACTAATTCGCGTTCAAAGTTTGATAGTATTTCTAATCTCATAACTCATATTGTATGGAATACTAAAACAGATCATTTTAAGTTTAAAAAAGCTGAGTCGTATGCTGTTAAACATATTATTCATAATGAATATGCAGAGGGATGGGGGATTAAAGCAGATATTCCTCAAGAATATTATCGAAAGTATTTGAGGCAGTATTGAGGGATCATTAAAGATTGGATAATTTTGGTTGTAAGAAGAAGCATTGAGATTGTTTAAAAGGTTGATTACATTTAGCTTTGTATTATGTGGATAGATTAAATGCTACAGGTTGTGAAGATAGAAAGCATTTTGATATAGATATCTAAAAATATCTGGTGATTTTTATAGCTTTACAACTTATGTTTTTGTTGAACAGAACCTTTGAAATGTAGTTTGAATCCTGTTAATGTTGTGGGAGTTTGGATATCTCCGAATGAGAGTGAAATCATTTCATAATTATTAAAATACTAAACTTTATGGAAGTACATCAGGAATCTTTTTATATATGGATAACTAAAATTCCTGTTGAAAATAAATGATTTATGAAGAAGCCATTATTTATATTTTTATTAGTTTGTGTAGGATGTCTTTTCTTGTATCTTTATATTGATGAGAAAACGTTTACTCCTTTAAAAGAAAAAGAGTTCAAAATGATTTTTTTTAATTATAGAGATGAAGCTGTAAAAGTTTGTGGTGTTGATTTTCTTGGGTTGAATTTTAAAGGAGAGCTTTTTGATTTTTATTTATACAAAATGAAAAATAGTTCTATTAATATGGATTATCCCCAGATAAAGAGTGAATGGGAGGGGCGAAAGTTGGATAGCACTGTCTCGGTTTCTAAATGGAGAAACTGTCCTATTGATTCTGTAACTACAAAACTTTATATGTTTTTGTTGACAATGAATGATTTCAATGGACAAGCATGTTCCTCTTCATTTTATAAAGAATTAGATAATCCGCGAAATTATTATAGCTATATCTACATTAATGAGTTGGAAAATTATTTTTTATTATATTGCGTAGATAAAGGACATTTTTATTATATCAGGCATAAAGGGTTTTGAATAAATCGGTAATTGTAAATCTAAGCTTTTATTTGTTTGTATTAATTTCATCTCTTTACGTACTATATAAAATGAGATATAAAGAACTACTCCAAAGGTATAACGGGCAATGATAAATATGACAAGTTACTAAGAACTTTGAGATTAAGAAAATATTTTTGAATTTGGTGATATGCTTACTTTCGAGTAGGAATATATTTTCTCATAAAGTTACAGTTAAAGCCGTTTGTATAGGAAGTAGAGCATATGGAATATTCATTGCTAACCGTGAATGGGATTACCTGGAGGATATATTGAATTACAAAATTTTCAACCTGATTTTGTATGTTTTTTGTGGCTGATGTGATAACTATAAGCTCCCCTTTTATTTAATATTCCGGGGAGTTTATAGTCATTCTGTTGTATAGGGTCAGTTTATCGTACTGACTGCTGATATCATTCCAGATGTTTGATTGTCGTTTAGGCTCCAGATCACTTCTCCTTTTTGGTTTATTTCGAAAAGTTGCGGGCTGTTTGCTGCATTGGCGTCGTGGCTGTGCCCTTGCCAGTTGCATATATAAAGGTTACCATCAGCACTTTTACAAAGACCGGCTGTGAAGAAAAGCCGGACTCCTTTGATATCATTCTCATTATAACGCCGGATGATTTGGCCATCATTCGGATTGACTTCGATTAAGGTATGCCCGTCACCGCAAGCAATCCAATAGTTACCATCAGTTGACTCTAATGTAGTGAAGGGTGTACCTTCTACTTTGAAGGAGTTGATTAGTTTGCCAGAAGGAGATATTTCACGTACTTCAGAGGTAGATATGAGAGGAATAAGATAGTTGCCACGCTTGTTTTTATTCAGCTGACGGAACTGAGAGTGGGGGCGGTCAATCCCTGTTTCATATTCTGTACGGGATAAAATTTTACCTTTCGGGCTCACTTCCATAATGACAGCCGGATGTCCTGTCCAGGCTAACAGGTAATTACCGTTGGATAACACGCGGGCAGTTTGCATTTCACAACCTTCAGGTGCTGTAATATTCCAGATCTCCTTATGATCCCGGTTGATTACTTTGGCACCTTTGGCGTAGGAAAATAAAATATTTCCGTCCGGAGTTGCAGCTACAGAGTTACATTCCCAACCTTTTTGTAAAGGATGTTCCCACTCTATTTGTTTTGAATCTTTGTCTATAATGACGATCTTATTCCATCCCGAACCACCTAATAATAATTTCTCAGCTTTGTTTTTTCCGGAGATATTAAGGAAGAGTGGGAGAGTAAAACATAGAAAAAATAATATTCTCTTCATAATGTATGTGTGTAAATTGAAAATTGGGAACCTGATTTGATCGATTCCCAATTCTCAATTAGTTGATTATTTAGATAAATCCTGGAACATTTCAAAACCTTGTTCCGGAGTCAATCCGTCATGCACTACAGCATGTACAGCCTGGATCATAGCCGCAGGTGATTCGCTTTGGAATACATTACGTCCCATATCTACCCCGGCAGCACCATCGTTGATCGCGTTATAACATAACTCAAGTGCTTCTTTCTCGGGGAGTTTCTTACCACCGGCAATAACTACAGGAACCGGACAAGCTGCTGCCACTTTCTCAAATCCCTCGCAATAGTAGGTCTTTACGATGTTGGCACCGTTCTCAGCACAGATACGGGATGCTAAGCCAAAATAACGGGCATCGCGTGCCATTTGTTTACCTACGGCTGTTACCCCCATCACGGGAATATTGTAACGACTTGCTTTGTCTACAGCTTTATACAAATTGGCTACGGTTTTTGCTTCGTGTGCTTCGTCACCAATAGCCAACATAACAGCCATGGCTGATACGTTCATACGGATAGCGTCTTCTACATCAATCAGTACATTGTCGTTCAGATCAGTAAGGATGGAAGTACCGGCATCAGAGCGCAGACAGATAGGAGTTTTTGTATTAGCAGGGATAACCGACTGTAAAATGCCTCGTGTACACATCAGACAGTCTGCATATTCCATTAACGGAACTATATTCAAGTCAATACGTTCGAGTCCTGAAGTAGGCCCCATGATAAAACCGTGGTCGCAAGCCAACATAACGGATTTACCTGTTTGGGGGTTAAAGATACGTGATAAACGGTCTTTCATACCCCATGCTGCATTTTCTGCACCTTTCACGTGAAAGTGTTGTTGTTGAGATGCAATGTCTAAACCAAAATTTGCACCTTCTCTTAAATCATCTAAATCTGCCATTTCTTTATATTTGATATTTATTCGAAATACATTTTTACTTTATAGCTTCTGAGAATGAAGCGAACATACAACTCCAGGAAGCAGCGCCGCTATCCATATAGCCTATAGACCGTTCACCATAGTTGCGTGCACGTCCGAAATTAGCTTTAAGTTCAATTGTGGACTCAGCACCCGCTAAAGCTGCTTCGGCTCCTGCATTTATCAATTCTTTGATATCGTCTGAAGGGCAATTCTGAATAGCTTCGACAGCAGGTATCAGGGCATCCATCATTGTTTTATCACCTTTCTGAGCTTTAGTCTGCTTTTGTACGTTAGTAAGTCCGCCGGCGAACATGGCTTTTACAGCAGTTGCATCCAGTTGTGTACCACTTACATGATCACTCATGCCAAGGAAGAAAGCCCCCAATAAAGTACTGGTTGAACCGCTTACTTGTAACATAACATCGAATCCCATGTCGTTCAGCATCGATTTAAATTCAGTCCCTTTCTCGGCAGTGGCAACAATAGCGCTCATGGCTGTTACGATCGCTTGTCCGTGGTCACCGTCACCAATAACGGCATCCAGTTTGGAAAACTCATCTTCACGTGCTTTGATATTTGCTAAAGCTGTGGTGAGCATTGTTTTGAAGTTATCAATAGTCAGTTGTGTCATTTTCTTTTGCTTTTATTTGCCAATAGTTGTCCAGTAAGGTGCGTTAGCACGTTTGTTCTTTAAATAGTCGATATGATCTTCGTCCAGGATACCCATAATCATTTGGAAACCTGCTTGTTCCTGTACGGTCAATATCTCCTGTATACGGCTTACAACTACTTGCAGACCACGTGCTTCCAGTTCCTTATAAGCTTTGCGGAATATGATATTCAGTTCCATGTGAGTAGTGGCACCTACACCGTTGATGATAAGCATCATTTTATCTCCGGCTTTGGGTTTGAGCTGCTGGCAAAGCAGGTCTACCATTTCGGCAGCTGTAGCATCGGCTGATACAAGTGGCTTTTGACCACCACCACCTTCACCGTGTTGGCCCATTCCTATCTCCATGATACCGGCAGGCAGATCCGTGATTGTTGCGCCATTCTGAGGATGGGTACAAGAACGCATGGCTACAGCAAGTGTGGCTACCTTATTGTTATACCGTTCGCCGATTTCGATAAGCTCGTCTAATGACTTGCCTTCTTCTGCTGCTGCTCCTAATATTTTATACAAAGGAACACAACCCGCCAGCCCACGACGATCTTCTGTGTTGGCATCAATTCCGGCACTGATGTCATCATGTGTCAATATCTGTTTTACTTTGATTCCTACACGTTCTGCCAACTGGCAAGCCATGTTTGCACTCATTATATCACCGGAGTGATTCAATACGACCAGTAATATACCTGCTTCACGTTTCATCAGCTGCAATGCCTGGAATACACGTTGTGCACCGGGAGCTGCAAAAATATCTCCTACTACAGAACAATCCAGCATACCTTCGCCAACGAAACCACTCAATGCAGGTTCATGACCGGAGCCACCTAAGGTGACAATAGCTACTTTACTTTCGTCCTTTGCATGGGTACGTACTACAATATTTTCACCTCCCAGTTTTACTTGATCGGCATAAGCCATTACATAGCCTTCCAACAATTCGGGAGTAATTTGTTCGGGGTTGTTGATAAATTTAGTTTTGATGTCTGACATGATGTTTTCCTCCTTATTTTGAGATTAGTTTTTATTTAATTTCCATTAGTTCGATAGAAATACCCTCTTCTTCTATGAAAGCAATAGTGAGATGTTCATCGCATACGGCAGGGCCAAAAATAACCTTCTTACCTTTTAGCTCTTCTTCCAGAGAGGGTACTGTGTAGGCAATGTGACCTTGCTTTTGTACCAATTCGGGCATACAACTGCCTTCTTCGAATTTAAGAAACTCGATTCTGTTAGGACTTTTGCTATAGTCTGTCAGCCATACGCTGAGCCCTTCATTAAAGAAGGCGCCTTCTTTGTGTTCGGTAGTGACGATACCTACGTGGTTGAATGTTCTCATAATTTATTCGTTTTAAGTGTTTATAATAACTATTGGTTTATGACTTGTTCGGATTTAACTCAGGATTCTTTTTCCAACTCCTGTAAGAGAAAAATGCTAATACAATAATAACAATTGAGGCAAAGTACAGGTAGATCAATATATTGTTTACATTGTCGTTCTGTCCATATGAGTGCATTCCGCTAAGGAAATAGTTGACTCCGAAGAAGGTCATTAATACGGATGAAAATGCGATGACTGAAGCGACATTGAATAACCAAAGGGTATTACAACGTTTTATCAGATGCAGGTGGGTGACAATGGCATAAACAACCATAGTAATCAGTGCCCAGGTTTCTTTAGGATCCCATCCCCAATAACGTCCCCAGGACTCATTTGCCCAGACGGCACCCAGGAAAGTACCGATCGTCATCAAAGCCAGCGCTACCAGCAATGACATTTCATTGATGATACTTAACTCTTTGATACGAATAATCAGCTGACTCGTTCGTTTCTTGCCGGCGAAGATCATCAAAACCATATTGGTTAATCCCATCAGGCAACTGACGCCGAAGAAACCATAGGCAGCTACAATAATGGCAACATGGAACATTAGCCAGGGAGATTTAAGTACCGGAACTAAGGGACTTATTTCCGGATCCATCCAGTTCAGGCCGGATACAAAAAGAATGATACCACCGAACAAGGTGGCCAGTGCCAAAGTGATGGTATTACGACGTACAAACAGTAGACCGGCAAGAACCGTAGCCCAGGCCACATATACCATTGTTTCGTATGAATTGCTCCAAGGGGCATATCCACCAATATACCATCGCATTCCCATACCGTACATGTGATAATGGAATACGATAAGTACCAGAATCCCCAATATCCAGACTATAGACTTTATCCAGCGTTTCTGCTGAAACTGTACGATGAATGTAAAGATGAGCAGCAGACCACCCAGAATAAGATAACCGATTTTACAATAGCGAAATACATCCATCTTATTATATTTCAGTTCAGACTGTATCTTTTTAGGGCTGATGTCGAGTGTTTTGTTTTTGGCTTGCTGGTAAGTACTGATCATGCCGGCAACTTCGTTGGCCTTTGTCCAGTCGTTACTTCTCAGACCTTCCTGTACCTCTTCCAGGTACCAGTCCATAATACGGGCTACGAACATGGAGTCCTTTCCTGTAAAAGCCGAAAGGTCATCTCCGGGAGCATACCACTTATGGTTGGGATCATCTTCTTTTGGAAAGAGATTCAGCATCTGACGGTTGATAAGCTGGTGGAAGATGTTGATCTGTTCATCCAGTTTCATCAAATCTTTGTCGAATCGGGTACGTTGGTTAGGCATTTTGTTATATGCTTCTTCCAGCTTCTCCTGTAACTTGTAGTAGCCGTTATTGTCAAACACTTCCGCGTATGCACATTGTTTGGCAGGCAGATTATAATAACTTGCTAACTCTGGATTGGATACGGCAATAAACGGTATGCGCATCCATACATCCGGCATCACCAGTAAACTGATAAGGAATTGGTCTGAGTTTAAACCTTCGATTTTATCCGATTTATGTAGCTTTCGGAGTATTTGGGAAGAAAAAGTGTTGATTGGCATGGTACGCCCACTATTTGACTGGATTGGTAAAGAACCAAAAACTTCGGCATGTGCAGGAGAAATTTTATGTTTCTGTACGATATCCATCATTGGGGAGTTATTCTCGTTTGCTCTGCTTTCAGAAGGAAAGGCTATAAAGAAGAGCATGCAGGCTATTATCTTAGTTGCGGTATGTAATTCTTTTAACCGACGGCTCAATGACATGAATCGGGTATTCTTGCCAATAAAGCATAGAACCAGTCCGATGACAAGCAAAAGATACCCTGTGTAAGTGATGTTGCGTCCTGCAACATCACGGTTGACAGAGAGAATCGTACCTTGTTCGTCCGGATCATAAGATGCCTGAAAGAACCGGTAACCCTTTACATCTAACACATTGTTCATAAATATTCGTTCGGGACGTGTTTCACCGTCCACATGTACTACAACTTCACTTTCATAGGAAGAGGGACTGGAAGAACCCGGATAGCGGGTCAACGTAAATTTCTTTAGTTCCACAGAGAAGGGTAAGGTGTGGATACTTGTGTTATTATCGGCAGAGCGAACGGTGATTTGATTGCTCGTTTCTCCTTCGCGAAGATGAAGGATGCCTTCTTCACTGAAAAGGAAAGAGGTAAAAGCACCCAGGAAAATGATGATAAAAGCAAAATGAGTGACTAACATACCCCATTTCCGGTTTTTAAGATATTGGCGCTTGATAACAATTGCTACAAAATTGATAACCATCAATAATTGAAGCAAAAAGAACAGAGGCGAATAGTAGATGATCGTTTTGGCTGTTGCAGTGCCATGGTATTTTTCAATGAAAGTAGCGGCAGCGAGTGCAACAGCGTAGATCAGCAACAACACAATGGTTGTTACATAAGAAGAGAGGGGCTTGTGGAAATTTACTTTCATAGGAAAATCACTTTTAGAGTTGACAATTGATAACAGTTGGCAGCTGATAGTTGACAATTGACAATGAAGAGTTGACGGTAGACAGTGGGCAGTTGCCCTGCTCACTGTCAATTGTCCACTGTCAACTGTTTAATTAGTCTTCAATAATTACACGGAATCCTACATTGAATACTCGCTGATGCGGGTAGTAGGCTTTACGGGCATAAGAAGTTGAGACTTTAGGACGTTCAATATAAGAACCACCACGTACAACTTTGAACTCCGAAGGATTCTTTACCTTTTCGGTGTAAGGATAAGGTATGTAATCCGAACGGGTCCACTCGGCTATATTTCCGTGCATGCTATATAATCCAAATGGATTGGCCTGGTAATTTTTAGAATTAACCTGGTTCATTGCTCCATCGTTTACACTTTCCTCTTTAGGCAGATAAGAGTAATATTTGTACCAGTATGAATTCTTAGACATTGGTTGTGGATTAACGCCACTTACAGCCATTTTATTGCAACTTTCGTCTGCAAAGTTCTCCAATTTACCAAAATCCGTATTGCTGTTACCATACCAGAAATCAGAATCACTTCCTGCACGACAAGCCCATTCCCATTGTGCCTCCGTGGGGAGGGTGATGTTGAGACCGGTCTTTTCGCTCAGTTGTTTACAATACGCCATAGCATCTTCGTAACTAACACGAATAACGGGTTGCTCCGGCTGATTGGCAGGGTAACCGAAATGTACATGGTCTTTCCATAACTGGTCTACATAACGACTGTCGTGGTCGGGGAAAATGACATTGTATTGTTCATTGGTGATTTCTACTTCACCCATCCAGAATGGTTTTGCAATTTTTACTTTAGATACCGGACGATTATCAGCAGATCCGTTCCAGCTACCCATAGCGAATTCTCCGGCAGGAATACGAACGAAGGTGAGTTTAACTCCGGGAGCCAATACAACTTCTTTGCGTGTTTCCTTTTCGTTTGCCAGCATCGCTTTGATTGCGTTGGCATCGAAAGGCCAGTTTTTCACTTTTACATTCTTCTCTTTTACAGGAGCTGTTGCTGCCGGAAGGACCGGAGTAATTTCTCCTTTACCTTTCAGATAGGTTGCATAGTCAGCAATCTCTTTCTTCCAGTTTACTCCCATACCGTTGCCATATTTGTTGGTGAGTTCTGTACGGCGTTCAATCTGATCAAAACCCTGATATGGGAAATCTTTGATCTTATTAGCATTGAAGTAACCCTTATCCGGTGCATTGTAATCAATCCATGTATACAATGTTCTCCATTCTTTGTCAGTCAGCTTCACATTTGCATGTCCCTTTTTAAGGATACGGATTAATTCGCTGGTATTGGCATGATATTCATAGGGTTGAAGAACTGCCATATCAGCTTCCGGACCCTGACGATGAACATACGGATGTAGATTCAGATAAGAAGGACCATATCCACGTTCGTCTTTTGTACCGGCACGGAGGTCGAATGCTTTTTCGCCGTTATGACAGGCAATACAAGCACGGTCGAGAATCGGCTGTACTTCAAGATCGAATGTAAATGAACGGACACCACCTTCCGGTGCTTTTATAGAGTGTGGTGCACGTTGAGATGCAATTACACGCTTAGGCACAGGAATCTGGTTCTGATCTTCGTGACACCCGATACAGGAGACAACTTCACCCGGTTGTCCGGTCAACCAACTACGCATCAGCTGTATAGCAGCTCCGTCTTTATCAATCGGCTGGATGGAGATTGGAGTATTGGCTGGTATTTTGAAGATAACAGAACCGTCTTCTTCCACAGGAACTGTTCCGAGTTGACGTTTAATGTCCCATCCGCTCTGGATACCATGCCAGTTATGGTCCGAAACAGTTTTCAGATATGCATACTCATACGCATGCAGGCGGAGTTCTTTTACAGTACCACGAGGTACATTACGCAATCCTTCACCTTCGTATATATCCTGGATAAATACAGTTGCTTCTTTTTCATTCAGTTTTACCCTGTCAGGTATAGCCGGAGGAGTAGTTGTCTTACGCACAACAATCGGACTGATGTATCCTTCGCCTTCCTGTTTCATCAGACAAGTTACGTTATCAAATACGTCCACCAGATAAATACCCCATAAATCTTGTGGGTTCAGCTTAGCAGCTACCAGATAATATTTGTCATCCAAAGGAGTCGGTTTGATAAATTGTGGCCATACGCCGTTTACTAATTCATCTTTTACCAATTCTACTATCGGACGGTTCCGATATGGAATTTCCTGAAGCATACCGGCAGCACCTTTGCGGGCTTTAGTTGGATCAAACAATATTAAACGGCCGGAACGGGCAACACCGTGATGACCGGAAATAATACCTACAAAAGCAGATGCATGATTAGGCAGAGGTTGAATGTCAAATGTACTGTTTGGGAAAGCACAACCACTTCCGAACAGGGCCTTTTGTTCTGTTCCGTCCGGGTTCATATGCATTACAAAGCGGGAATAGTAGTGCATCAGGTCGGTATATTCCCAACGGGTATACATGACACGACCATTATGCATAATAACCGGATTCCAATTGGCATCCTGGTCAAATGTAAGGCGACGCATGTTTTTGGTTTTGGGATCATAAAGCACCATATTACCCACTGGGTCGGAACCGCTGACACAAGGTACACCTTGGTAACCAATATTAGAAGTTGCTATCATACGCCCGTCGGGTAGATATGTACCGTCGTAGAATTCCAGATCCGGTTCTTCATTTTCTATTAGCATTCTGTGACCGGTACCGTCCAATTTAACCTCATATATATTCCAACGATTGTCGGGCATGGTTGCAGTAAACATAACCCGGTCGCCATCCCAATGCATTTTAAGGTCTGCGATAGAAGATGAGTTTTGTGGTTTGTATATTTGACGCATCTGAATGTTGTCACCACGCAGATTGGACAATTCTACAATTTCGGCATTAAATCCACTACGACGTGCGGATTCCTGATTACTCCAGTTGTTAGATTGTGTTCCTAAGTCCGGAGCCATAGCTGTATGTGCTTTTGAACCCAGTTTGAAACGAGTAGCAACAATTTTGTCGCCATTGAGTAAAGGGTTACCAAGCAGAATGGCTTGCTTGTTTTTCAATGCTTTACGGGCATTAGCCAATGCTTGCGCATCACCTTTGTAAATGCCGTCGAAACCTTTTTGGGAAAGGCTTAGCAGTTCATCGAGCAGAGGCTGGTATTTGGCTACATCATACCCTTGTTGTTGTTTCATATCAGCAAATGCCAGTTTGATTGCATTTATATTCAGCCACTCCAATTCATTTTGTACCTCGTATACATTTTGCATCTTTTCAAATACTTCGAGGTATTTGTACATTTGTGTGTTTACGTCTTTTTCGGTTGCTATCTGTTGTATGATGTTCTTGAAGTAAGAAGCATCTTTTAGTTTACCAGCCAAAGCGTCTACGACTTGTTTTTCAACAGAAGCATCGGGGGTAATCAACCAGGTATCCAATCCATCCATTTGGCTGCTTAGCATTCCAATTTGATTCGGATATTTTTCTGCCAGTTGATTGGCGATGTCTTTAGGTAATACATTCAATGCCTGAAAATATACACTACCCGTTCTTGAGGCATCGTCAATACCAACTTCTGCTTCAAAACGTACGTATTTACCTTTCACAGGATAGACCAATGTGCCGTTAGCATGGCAGAATACACCGTGCTCATAAGCTTTTCCGGCAATCCGGATAGGTTTGCCATTTGCGTTGATGTTCATTCTTGGTTTATCCCAGCCGGCTACGCCATATTCAAACGGAGTCTGGTCCAACCATACAGAAGAACCGTCGGCTGCAATCAGGCGGGCATTCCCCCATACTGCATGATCATAGCTGCTACCGTCAGGACCACCGGAGGTAACCAGTATCAGCTTATCGCAATTCTTCAAGTCCACAACAAAAGGCTCTGCCTTGTCATTGACTTTAATCCATTTGGATATGACTGGCATTCCTGCTTTTTGTAGTTGCGTACGCAATTCGGATTTGGCTTTTACTGAAGCATCGATCCATGTCTCTGCTTTCTTAGGCTTCGGCCCGGCAAATGCCGAGGCAGAAGCTGATAAGAAACAGAGTGTTATTAGCAATATTTTATTCATAAGGTTGATTCTAAGGTATTATGTTTTTCTACTATTATAATGCAGCCTTAGGATTTGAAAAACGAAGGCCGGCATTGTCATGGTAAGTAGCCCATTCTGAGACAATAGCACCTTCGGGACCAGCCATCAGGAAGTGGAAGGTTGTTAAAGCTTTCAACGGAAGTACTTCGCCTACCTTTTGTACAACGAAATTCTTACTCTTGATAGGACCATGAGTAGCTGGAATTGCAGGGGCATTCGGAGTTTCATCTCCTACTTCAGAGAAGTTATAGGCCCATCCTTTTTCAACCATCCAGGATTCGTGTTTAGCAGGATATGTAGTAGCTACATGGGCATGTTCCGGAATCATTTGTCCGGGCAACAGATAGATAGCATGTGCAAAGTATCTTTGTTCTGCGTTGTTAACCCAGAAAATACCACCCATACCTACATTTTCAAAATCTCCTAATCCGAAGTCCGTAACCCACATGTCTTTAGCCATTAATTCGGTGAAAGGAACATCATAGAATGCGAACATGTCTTTCATTGCTTCCATAGCAGCTTCTTGCTGGAATTTGCCGTCTTTGTAAAAGTCGGCATTTGTGTACTTCTTAGAATAAGTCATTTCTTTTTTATTTTTACAGTTGTTTTGATTACATTCATTTTTACATTGTTCGGAACATTGTCCGTTGTTACCACAAGCTGATTCTGATGTAGAGGTTTTGCCTGTACATGCTACCATAGAGAGTAAAACAACTCCTAAGGCTACTGAATTTCTAAGTTTTTTCTTCATTTTCATTTATTTATTTGGTTAGTAATTTCTCCTATTTTATTTATTGTGATAAGGGAGTGGCTTATTTTATGGCAATGCCTTCAATCTCAATTAGTAATTCATCTCTGCATACATCTGCACACATATAAGAAATAGGTATGTTCAGTTGATAGTCATTCAGTAGCTTATATGCTTCTTGGTAATGTGACTTGTCTTTCAGGTATACGCGCAATAATTTTAAATGTGCGTCTCCTGTTAGTTGGGCAATGTTTTCCATAGTGATGTGAAGTTGTCTTTCGAGACCTACTCCGGTCAGGCTTTCTTCTCCTCGGATTGCAGCTGTGCCGGATATATAAATGAGTTGTCTGTCATCAAACGTCATACTTTTGGCACGTTCAAACTTTGGTGTTGATTTTTGCTGGTGAGCCATTTCCAGTACTTGTGGGGAATAGGCATGAGCTGCTACCTGTAACTTATTATCAATAGGAGTGGCAAAACATTCCGGACGGGTAAATACAGCAGCATCAATATCTACCAGGATACCTCCTAAATTACTCCCTATACCTGTAGCAGCCGGATAACCCATACTCCAGGTAGTCTGATTGTAGAAGTTGCTACGCACATTATTGAACATCTGGTAATGTTGGTCGGCACCATCAAATCCTGTAATTTGTTCAATGTAGTTCCACTGGCGGATAATGTTTTCAATGGGAAAATTCTCCTTATGTAAAACTTCACTTGCTAACCGGAAAACTTCAACGGATTGTTGTTGGGTATTGAAATTCAACACATCGCTATGGAAGCCTCCTGCAAAAAGAAAACGACCATCGGCATTTTCCAATGTAATATAAGGGAAACCTTCATTGGGATGATACATAATCTGATCATTCTCATCTGCCTGATAGCTATGTACTTCCATTGTAAGTCCGCCATCCAAAGCAGGTTGGGATACATAACTTAATACAGGTAACTTCTGGGGATAACGTTGTTGTATTTTGTCACTTAAAATGTTACGACGAGTTACATATTCATTGTTATTTGCCGGTGTCCCGAAAAATATTAGTCTGAATATCTGTTCGCTCTGAGGCAACTGTGCCAGCAAGGTATCTGCCATTGTTCCGAAATCAGCAATTTCGGTGGTATATATGCTATATTTTATTTTATCACAATAATTCATGTTTTCCAACGGTGTCTTATTTTGTTATAAGGAATTTACGTATTCTGTTAGCGCTTTAATCTCTTTTTGAGAAACCTTTTTCTCAATACCGTGTTTGTGTACCTTAAATACATCTTCCATCGTGGCTGCACGTCCGTCAAAAAGATAGGGGGCTGTGCGCCAGACTTCACGTAGGGTAGGGGTGTCCCAACCTTTTTCGAACTCAATATCCTCACCGATACGATGCATTTTCAGGTCTGTATAATACGGGCCACTGTGGCACTCTGTACATTTTAGTTTTTCAAATACCTTTCTTCCTTCTTTGGCCAGGTCGGATAGCTCACCATTAACCAGATAGGGGCTTGGAACTGGTTGGAGAGATTTCAGATAAGCATCCACACATACGGCATCTTCTTCGGTAATATCAAAGAACTGTATGAATTTAAAACCGGCACGTACTGCCCATTCCGCTGTTTCGCGAATACCTGATATCATGCTTGGAGGGGTGGGATGGCTGAATAAAAGACTTTTGCAGTTTTTAGAGTTACCTACTCCGTCATTCATCAAATCCCAGTTCATCCCATCTGTACGGGCATCTCCCGGATGGCAACCATTACAACTTTGCCAGTTTTGAAAGCAATGAGAAGCGTCATTAAAATAGCGTTCTCCTTTGTTTTCTGCACTTTCTTCCCGATCCGGATTCAGATTGACCGAGGTTATTTCAGTCGTTTGGGTATCTACAATGTTTAGGATGTCAGCAAAGTAAGTAGGGATATAAAGTTTTCCGTTCTCCATTATCATTTTACGCGGACCATTTCCTTTCAATGGGATACGTTTGCGCAGGCCGTACAGAAATCTCAGGTCATAATCCAACATAGCTTTATCAGGATAACTTAGGAATTTCTTCAGCATGGCTTTGTGGTCAATAACGCTGATTTCATGTGTTCCGGAGTGAGTGATGAAGAGTGACTCGTCATTGCAGGCAATGCTCCAGATACCTGCTGCTCCACGTTCTGGTTCGTCGACTACAATTGCGCCGAGGAATTCTTGTTTTTCCACATCTATAATACTGAAAGCACTGGTATTCATCCATCCTTGTTGCAATTGTGATGTGGGAACGGTAAAACGTCCTAAATTGTGGGATACATATATATATTTACCGTCCGGTGTGATACAAATACCGCGTAAAGCATTGCTACCATTGGCCAGTTTGATGTCTTTTACTTTGGTAAAATCATCCATTCTGATGACGGAAACACAAGCTGCTACGTAATCAAGATCTGCCCGTTGGGATGGCAGATAATTGGTAACGAACAGATATTTGCCATCCTTGCTGAACTGTGCTGATTTAGGCTCACGCAAGACATTAACCGAACGTACAACCGTACGGCTTATCGGATCAATTTCTGAAACAGTGTTCTGGAATTGATTACATACATATATGTGTTTTTTATCTGGGCCGAAAATAGGAGCACATGCACCGGAACCTGTCAGAATAGTAGCCTCTTTTTGTCCTGATTCCAATGATAGGATTTGTAAATGTCCGGTGGCCGCACTGGTGGTGACATATGCTTTATTGGCATCCAGGAGGATACCGGTTGGTGTTTCTTCAACGGGAATAGAACGAAGTAAAGTTTTACCATCCGGTGAAAAGAAACTGATTCGATTTGTTCCCTTTTCTACAATAAGAATTTCACCTTTGGAATTCAAGGTAATGTCTGTAGGGAAAAACGGAGGAGTTCCTCCCAGAACGAAGGAAGCACAGCCACAAAAGAATACGGTGGCTAATGTTTTTTTTAATATTTGTTTGGGGGTGTTCATAGTATGTATGTTTTATATTTTTAAGACTGATTATATCCTAATTCTTTGGAGATAGTTTGTGCGGCATCTTTTATACATTCAACGGAATTGCGCACTACATCCTTAGATAAACGATCTTTAGGACCGGATATCCAGATGGCTCCGCATGGATAACTTGTGTAATTAAAAATAGGGGCACCTATACAGAGTACTCCACTTAATTCTTCTTCATTGTCCATGGCATAACCTAACTTTCGCACTTTCTCCAATTCATCCATGTATGCCTCGGGAGTAGTAATAGTGCGTGCATTATAACGTGTGAACTCCATTTGTGACAAGTAATAGTCACGGACATTGCAGGGGAGGTAAGCCATGATAGCTTTTCCCGGTGCAGAACAATGGAGTTCAAAAGGTTTACCGGGTGATAACACAAAACGGAAAGTATGATGTCCTTGGGCTTGTTCTATGAAAATACCTTTTTGATCTCCTAATACTCCGAAGCAGGCAGTTTCTTTTACCAGATCCCGCAAGTTGCGCAAATGTGGCAGGACTACCTCTAACAAATTATGTTCATTTAATGATTTGAATCCGAGCGATAATAATTTGCGGGATAATTTATAATGCTTTGTATCTTCATTATATATAAGGTATCCTAACCGGACTAAAGTATTTAAAATACGGTAGGCAGTTGTTTGCGAAATATCAAGTTCTGATTTGATCGCTTGTAGTGTTCTTCCTAAGGAATAAAGTGATAGGTACTCAAGAACCGCAATCCCTTTTTCAAGGTTTGGAACTTTGTAGTTTTCCTCAGCTTTTTCCATATATTCTTCTACTTTTTCCATATTTGGAACAATGTTTCAAATTTGTTGTCCAAATATAAGGAAACATTCGGATAAGCTTGATAATAAGCGACTGAAAAAAAGTTAAATATGTTATGGAGTATATTCTGTGGAAATTTGTCGAAAGCTTTTTCTTTGAGTTCAGGTATAAAAAAGAAGCAAGGAGGAATTTTTCCTACTTGCTTCTACAGTTAACACAACTAAAAATCTGCACTAAATATTATATGGAAATCGACAATTATAGTGTCGGCTTAGGTTATCTGAAATCTTTTAATTCTTCCTGCAGTTTCTGGCGAGTGAAGAAAATACGGCTCTTTACAGTACCGAGCGGGAGGTGTAACTTCTCTGCTATTTCACGGTATTTGAAACCGGAAACATGCATAGAGAACGGAACCTTGTATTCTTTAGGTAATGAATTGACAATACGGTGCATTTCTTTTAAGTCATAAGAGCTTTCTGTACTCTCAAAACCTGATTCCTGCGGGAGACTCAAATGATAAAGGTTGTCTGTCTGATCAACAAATGTCTGGTCACGGACTACTTTACGGTAGTTGTTGATAAAGATATTGCGCATGATGGTATACATCCATCCTTTAAAATTAGTATCTGGCATATATTTATCCTCATTGTCTAATGCTTTTAATGAGGTTTCCTGCAACAAATCATTGGCTTCTTCGCGGTCGGTTGTTAATTTGTATGCGAAACGAAGTAGTTCATCTTGAACTCCTATCAAATCTTTTTTGAAGCTTAAACTTTTCATAAACGTTGCTTTTTAAATTGTGAATATATCGTTGTTTTTTTCGATGTTGCAAGTTTACGGCGTTTTGATGACTAAGACAGGGGTGAATTCGTCTTTCTTTAGCCTGAAAACTATCAATTGATAGTTTTTAGGTGGTATATGATAGTTTTTGGGTGTTCTTTTTTCTCGTCAGAAACCTAAATCCTGCATTTTCTGCCAAATTATTGCAATTAATAAAAAAGAACAATTAATTTTGCACAATCATTTTATCTATAACGAATGACTGACGACTCTTTGTTTTTAATAGATATCGATAAGATTCTTCGGACAAAAGCTCCGAAGCATTATAAGTATATCCCTAAATTTATCGTTTCTTATCTGAAAAAGATTGTCCATCAGGAAGAAATTAATGTTTTTCTACGTGATTCGAAGGATAAATTAGGAGTAGACTTTCTGGAAGCTTCCCTGGATTTTCTTGATGCTAAAGTAGAAGTAAGAGGAGAAGAGAATTTACCGGAAGATGGTTTATATACATTTGTGTCCAATCATCCGTTGGGAGGACAAGATGGTGTAGCATTGGGTTATGTTCTTGGTAAACACTATAATGGAAAAGTGAAATATCTGGTGAATGATTTGCTGATGAACCTCCGCGGACTGGCTCCTCTTTGTATTCCTATTAATAAGACAGGGAAACAAGCCAAAGATTTTCCGAAGATGGTGGAAGCCGGATTTAAATCAGATGATCAGTTAATCATGTTTCCGGCAGGACTTTGCTCAAGACGCCAGAATGGTGTTATCCGGGATCTGGAGTGGAAGAAGACGTTTATTGTTAAAAGTGTGCAGGCGCAAAGAGATGTAATACCTGTGCATTTTGGCGGACGCAACTCTGATTTCTTTTATAATCTGGCAAATATCTGTAAAACACTGGGGATAAAATTTAATATAGCTATGCTTTATCTGGCAGATGAAATGTTTAAAAACCGGCATAAGACATTTACAGTCACTTTCGGTAAACCAATTCCCTGGCAGACATTTGATAAGTCTAAAACTCCTGCGCAGTGGGCGGAGTATGTTAAGGATATCGTATATAAACTGTGATAAAGAGAAAAAGAACAACTACACTAACGAGGAATATGGAAGAGATTATTGAACCGATAAGCAAAGAACTGCTAAAGGCGGAACTTACGGAGGATAAGCGGTTGCGCATGACGAATAAAAGTAATAATCATATTTATATTACTACTTCACAAGATTCTCCAAATGTAATGAAAGAGATTGGCCGTTTGCGTGAAATTGCTTTTCGTGCAGCAGGAGGAGGTACCGGTTTCTCTATGGATATCGATGAATATGATACAATGGAGAATCCCTATAAACAATTGATTGTATGGAATCCGGAAGCAGAAGAAATTCTGGGTGGGTATCGCTATTTGCTGGGTACGGATGTACGTTTTGATGAGAAAGGTGCTCCGATACTGGCTACTTCCCATATGTTCAACTTCTCTGAGCAGTTTGTTAAAGAGTATCTGCCTACTACAATTGAATTGGGACGGTCATTCGTAACGCTTGAATATCAGTCTACCCGTGCCGGAAGCAAAGGTTTGTTTGCTTTGGATAACTTGTGGGACGGATTGGGAGCGTTGACTGTTGTGATGCCAAATGTGAAATACTTCTTTGGTAAAGTGACGATGTATCCCAGTTATCACCGTCAGGGCCGTGATATGATTCTTTACTTCTTGAAAAAGCACTTTGGCGATAAGGATGGGTTAATCACTCCGTTGAATCCGTTGAAAATGGAGACTGAGGAGAAAGATTTGGCTACTATATTCTATGAGAAGTCGTTTAAAGATGATTACAAGATTCTGAATAGTGAGATCCGGAAGTTAGGCTATAATATTCCTCCACTGGTAAATGCCTATATGAGTTTAAGTCCTACAATGCGTATGTTTGGTACAGCTATTAATTATGAATTTGGGGATGTTGAAGAAACCGGTATTCTGATAGCTGTTGACGAAATTCTTGAAGATAAGCGTATGCGTCATATCCAATCATTTATCGAAAGTCACCCGGAAGACTGTAAGTTAACTTCGGGCGTCAATAAGGTATTTACACCGCAGGAAGACTGTTGCCGTTGATTTTGCGGTAGAGGTCCAGCGCAAAGACATCGGTCATTCCCGAAATATAATCAAGTACCGCCTGTATTCTTTCATAGAGTACAGGCGCTTTTATATTGTATTGACCCGATACACGATTGATAAGAAGCTGTGAGTAAGCTTTGTTGGGGGAGGTCACGGCATCGATCATGAGTTCCAGCAGGGTACTGATAACCTGAAAACCTGCTAATTCTATATCGAGCACATCCCGGGAACGGTAGATCTTACTAAAAGAGACCTCAGAACAGTGTTTGTAGGCCTGTGCGGGTCGTTTGGATATCTTTTTAATCAGTGGATCGGTGAAGTTGCCGGCAAGAATATCAGCTTCATGTTCCAAAAATATTCTTGTACATTCCTTTATTAATAGTCCTATAACCGAAGAGCGCAGATAGGCAATTTGTTCGTTCGTATCACTGACGATACTGAATGTTCTTTGTATATGTTCCTGTCGTTCTTCAGTGAAATAGGACAGGAGTAGCTCTTTCGTCTCTTCGGTTGTTAGAATTTTCAGTTTATGGGCATCTTCAATGTCCATCATTTGATAACATATGTCATCGGCAGCCTCAACAAGGTAGACTAACGGATGACGGGCATATTTCAGAGGCTGTTCACTAAGCTGAATCAACCCCAATTCAGTAGCAATACGCTGAAATCCTTTTTCTTCGCTAATAAAGAATCCAAACTTGGATTTTTTACCTGCCAGACTTGATGAAAAGGGGTATTTAACGATGGAAGCAAGCGTAGAATAGGTCATGGCAAACCCACCTTTGCGACGTCCTTCAAACTGATGTGTAAGGAGTCGGAAAGCGTTTGCATTTCCTTCAAAATGTGTCAAATCATCCCATTCCACCGGGAGAAGTTGCTCTTTTAGGAACTGCCCTTTACCTTCGGAAAAGAAGGTGGAAATGGCCTTTTCACCGGAATGGCCGAACGGAGGATTACCCAAATCGTGAGCGAGACAAGCAGCAGAAACGATGGAACCGATTTCGGGTAGAAAAGAGTCTTGTAACTCCGGTTGCCGGGAGAGTATTGCCTTTGAAACATCATTACCCAGTGACCGGCCAACACACGAAACCTCCAGACTATGAGTGAGCCGATTGTGCACAAAGATGCTACCCGGTAGTGGAAATACCTGTGTTTTATTCTGCAAACGTCGGAAGGGAGCTGAGAAGATGAGCCGATCATAATCTCTTTGAAATTCTGAACGGTTTTCTTGTCTTTCTTCATGAAACTCTTCCATCCCAAAGCGTTTTGCTGAGATTAATTTCCTCCAATCCATCATGAGTCTTTACGATTTAGCTATTTACAATTTACGATTTGAGAGTACATAGTTCCCCTATTCGCACATTATTTAACTGCAAATGTACGGAAATTCGATACAATTTGTGTATTTTCGCCCGTTAAATAGTAAACAGACAGAATATGAACGTACAAGTTATCAATAAATCAAAGCATCCGCTTCCGGCATATGCCACTGAACTTTCTGCCGGACTGGATATTCGTGCTAACCTTTCGGACTCAATGACTCTGGCCCCTATGCAACGTTGTCTGGTTCCTACCGGATTGTATATCGCACTCCCTCCGGGGGTTGAGGCACAGGTTCGTCCGCGTAGTGGTCTGGCTTTGAAGAAAGGGATTACTGTTTTAAATTCTCCGGGAACGATTGATGCCGACTACCGGGGAGAGATCTGTGTTATTTTAATTAATCTTTCGACCGAACCATTTGTTATTGAAGATGGAGAACGGATTGCACAGATGGTGATAGCCCGTCACGAACAAGCCGCTTGGCAGGAAGTGGAGGTACTGAATGAGACGGAACGTGGTGCTGGTGGTTTCGGGCATACGGGAAGGGGATAGATTACGAACTACAAATTACGAATTACGGATGAAAATAAAATTATTACTCCTTGGGGTGTTGATACTGATACTTGCTTCTTGCGGTTCTTCACAACGAGTAGGAAAGACGGGTGCTGCTAAATCTGCCCGACAGTTAGTTACCCTTTCGGACGAGCAGCAGCGTAAGTATGATTACTTCTTCCTTGAAGCAACGCGGTTGAAGGGGAAAAAGGAGTATGATGCTGCATTCGACCTGTTGAAACACTGTCTGACCATTAACCCGCAGGCAGCTTCGGCTCTTTATGAGATTTCGCAGTATTATATGTTTTTGAAGCAAGTGCCGCAAGGCCAGGCCGCTTTGGAGGAGGCAGTGGAAAGTGCGCCGGATAATTATTGGTATAGCCAGGCCCTTGCTAGCCTTTATCAACAACAGAATGAGAAGGAGAAAGCGATAGGATTGCTTGAGACAATGGCTACCCGTTTCCCGGGAAAAAGAGAATCGTTGTTTGCTCTGCTTGATTTGTATAATCAGCAAGAAGATTATGGGAAAGTGATTGGGACGTTGGACCGTCTGGAAGAGATAATGGGGAAGAATGAACAACTTACGATGGAGAAATTCCGTATTTATCTGCAGATGAAAGATGACAAAAGCGCTTTTCGGGAGATTGAGAACCTGGTGAAGGAATATCCTATGGATATGCGTTATCAAGTGATCTTGGGAGATGTGTATATGCAGAATGGTAAAAAGCAGGAAGCCTATGATATTTATCAGAAGGTACTTGCTACGGAGCCGGATAATGTGATGGCTCATTTCTCTTTGGCTTCCTATTACGAACAAACCGGGCAACAGGATTTGTATAAACAGCAACTGGACTCTTTGCTGATGAATAAAAAGGTACCTGCAGATACGAAATTGAATGTAATGCGCCAGGTGATTGCCCAGAATGAGCAGGCTACAGCAGACAGTACGAAGGTGATTTCACTTTTCGACCGTATCCTGCAGCAAGATCCGGATGATGATCAGATACCGATGCTCTATTCACAATACCTTTGGGCAAAAAATATGAAGGAAGCTTCGGTTCCGGTATTGGAGCGTGTGGTTCAGATTGATCCTGCCAATAAAGCTGCCCGTCTGATGCTCCTTGAAGTAGCTGTGCAGAAGAATGATTTTGAACAGGTCATTAAAATCTGTGAGCCTGGTGTAGAGGCTACCCCCGAGGCACTTGAGTTCTATTTCTATCTCGCTATTGCCTATAGCCAGGCGGAGCGTAATGATGAGGTACTTGCTATTTGTCAGAAAGCTTTGGCGAATGCTACAAATGATAGTAAGAAAGAAGTTTTATCTGATTTCTATTCTATCATGGGCGATGTTTACCATAAAAAAGCGATGATGACGGAGGCATACAATGCGTATGATTCTGCATTGGTTTACAACCCTTCTAATATTGGTGCATTGAACAATTATGCCTATTATCTGTCTGTAGAACGCCGGGAACTCGATAAGGCTGAGGAAATGAGTTATAAGACGGTAAAAGCCGATCCCGGCAACGCCACTTATCTTGATACATATGCCTGGATACTTTTTGAGAAAGGGAACTATGCTGAGGCTCGTATCTACATTGATGATGCCATGAAAAGTGATGGAGAGAAAAGTGATGTGATAGTGGAACATTGCGGAGATATCTATTATATGACCGGCGATGTGGATGGTGCATTGAAATATTGGCAAGAGGCTCTCGACATGGGGAGTGAATCGAAAACGTTGAAAGAGAAAATTAAGAAGAAGAAATACATTGCAGAATGAGAAACGTATTCTATTTATTGTTGCTGGTAGTAATGCTTGCAGGCTGTAAAAGCACAAAGAATATAACTTCAAGCGTGCCTGTTGTCGAGCCTTGTTACCTATCATCCAAACTGCAGTTGACTATCCCCTCCGGTTCTGATGGGAGTATAACGACGGGAGGAACAATGAAAATGAAAGGAGGCGAACGTGTGCAGCTTTCCATTCTGATGCCTATTCTTCGTACGGAAATAGCCCGGTTGGAGATAACTCCCGACGAAGTATTACTTATCGATCGGATGAATAAGCGCTACGTCAGGGCTTCCCGGAAAGAGTTGGATGATATTTTGCCAAAAGATGCCCGGTTCTCTAAATTGGAGAAGTTACTTCTGAGCGCTTCGCGTCCGGAAGGGAAAGCCGAGTTAAGTGGTAAGGAATTGGGCATACCTTCATTGGAAAGAGCAAAAGTGAGATTATATGATTTCTCGTCCAAAGAATTTGCAATGACACCTACCGAGATCTCGGACAGATACACCCAGGTACCACTTGAAGAACTATTAAATATGCTGACTAAGTTATGATGAAACGTATCTTTGTAGGATTAACATGTATTCTTTTTCTGGTTATTCCGCTTTCTGCTCAAAGTAGCAGATTGATTAAAGAACTGGAAAGTAAACGCGGCGAATTGCAAAAGCAGATTGCCGATACCGAATCATTGTTGAAGAATACAAAGAAAGATGTAGGAAGCCAGCTTAATAGTCTTGCTTCATTAACGGGGCAGATTGAAGAACGCAAGCGATATATCCTTGCCATAAATAATGACGTGGAGGCTCTTGAACGCGAATTGTCTGTCCTTGAGAGACAGCTTCGTACACTTCAGCGTGACTTACAGGACAAGAAAAAGAAATATGAATCTTCCGTCCAATACCTCTATCGTAATAAATCGATAGAAGAAAAGCTGATGTTTATTTTTTCGGCCAAGAGCTTAGGGCAGACATACCGCCGTCTCCGCTATGTGCGTGAGTATGCTACCTATCAACGGCTTCAGGGTGAAGAGATTCTGAAAAAACAGGAACAGATCAAGAAGAAAAGAGCGGAGCTTCTACAGGTAAAGACTGCCAAAGAAAATCTGCTGAAAGAACGCGAAGACGAGAAGCAGAAACTTGAAGATCAGGAAAAGCAGAAGCGTGAAATGGTGGCCAATCTGCAAAAGAAGCAGAAAGGGCTACAAAGCGAAATAAATAAAAAGAGACGTGAAGCCAATCAACTCAATGCCCGGATTGATAAGTTGATAGCCGAAGAAATAGAACGTGCCCGTAAGCGTGCAGCCGAAGAAGCGCGTCGCGAAGCGGCAGCCCGTAAAAAGTCAGAAGCCAAGGAAGGTAAATCAACATCGGCTTCTCCCGGAACGGAGACAAAGAAAAAAGCGGAACCTCTGGAAGCTTACAGTATGAGTAAAGCGGACCGTGAGTTATCCGGTAACTTTGTCAGTAATCGTGGTAAGCTTCCTATGCCGATTTCGGGCCCTTATATTATTACCAGTCATTATGGACAATATGCAGTTGAGGGGTTACGCAATGTTAAACTTGATAATAAGGGTATTGATATTCAAGGAAAGCCCGGTGCCCAGGCTCGTGCTATTTTTGATGGTAAAGTTGCGGCTGTTTTCCAACTCAATGGGTTGTTCAATGTATTAATTCGCCATGGCAATTATATCTCTGTATATTGTAATCTCTCTTCCGCATCTGTTAAGTCGGGAGATACGGTTAGTACGAAGCAGGCTATCGGGCAGGTATTTTCTGATGTCTCCGACAATGGGCGCACTGTATTGCACTTCCAGTTGCGTAAAGAGAAAGACAAATTAAACCCCGAACCCTGGCTGAACAGGTGATGCTAACTGTTGACAATTCCTCCCTTAGTAATGTAAACCTCCCTTCCCCGGTGAGAAGCATTGTTTTACATGTACATGTAAAGCTGCACGACATGCACATGTCGTACTGCTCCACATGTGCATGTCGTACTGTTAAACATGTACATGTAAAACAACGCTCCCTTACGAGTCTCCCCTTGTTACTCTACGACCTTACCGGGTTATGTCTCCCTTGCTACTCCTTTTAGCGTCTTTCTTCTGGCTTCCTTGTTTCAAGAGGAAGTCGTATCTGTGTTTCCGGTAGTCGGCGAACTCTCTATAAACGCGTTTCGCCGGTTAGTCTCGATAACGAGATAACCGGCGAAATATATAAATTTCTGTTCCTATATAAGGAGCTCTAAGAGGGCTTTCTATTTATAAACTTCAAATTCGTAAATACGGGTGTCTTTCCCTTCATCGTCTTGTGTCGGATTAGTTACCATTAAGCGGATGTAACGTACTTTGGCAGGTTCTGACAGTTGTCGTGAAACAACATTGCGTTTGTTATTGTTGAGCCTGTCCAGTGTTTTCCACTCTTCATTCAGATTATTCTTTCCTTGCAGGAAACACCCTTTCGTAACATATGTGTGACTCTCTTCACCTGCATTCACAAGTTTCCAGCCACTGATGTCTTGTGCCTCTCCTAAATCAAAATCCACATAGTTCGGAGTCATACCCGTATCACACCATTTGGTATCCTTATTTCCATCAATCATACATTCCGGTTTTTCACGGTTGTTCATATAGCCTGAATAAGATATGATCTTCGCAGTTTTCAGCAAGTTTTCTTTCGGACTTTCCTGTGTAGATAATATCTTGCCGGCTTCTTCTCTGATGGCTGTACGGAATAGCTGTGATGCAGTGTTCATAGCAGGTTGTTCTTCTTTGGCCAGTGTAGCGGCAAAGAGCACAATCTTGTCATTCTTTGGCAGGATAAAGCTTACAGCGCCTTTGGGAATATCGATACCGAATTTAAACATATACGTAAACTCGTATGCCTGATCTTCACCCGGAGCGTGACGGTGTGTACCTACATAAGCTATCTCGGCGTCTTTTAGATACCCTTTGGTATGATTGGTGTGTCCCCATTGTCCGATGAAACCGGTGTAAGAAGGAACGGTGATTTCCGCTTTGTTTTTCCCGCAGCAGAATGTAACTGTATAATCATCATCCGTTGCAGCAGCCAGGAAGTATAAATGAGTATATTTATGTCCGTCGGGCAGATAGATTGTGTCTCCTTTGCAGGTCATGCCGTTAAATGTCTCTTTCTCTCCCAGGCGGAACGGAATTTGATCTGCGAATATAGAATCCGGCAGTAATTCAGCAGCGTATGAGTATCCGGACTCAAAATTCGCTTCTCCGCGGAATTCATTAAATGAGGCGCATTTGCGGTCATAATTTAGTGGCAGGTTCACATATTCCGGTTCAGATGCAGGTTGTGCAGCACTTTTCAAACGCACTTTGAATGTCTTGACAGAATAGGGCTTAATAGTGATTTGCAGTTTGTTTCCATTGAAGTTGGCAGCACCAATTGTTTTTTCTGTGCCGTCAGCTTCATTCGCATTGAGTATATCACCTGCGAATGACAAAGTTGCCTGCTGTGACTTTTCACCTCCGGTTTCATACACGCGCACTACGTACTCGTCTGAACTTTCTGCTTTCTTGAGTGCTTTGATAATTACGTTGCGGTTGTCTGAGGTTGCAAAAGAGAACTCTTTGCCTAATGTACCTTTGTGTTTTGTGGTCTGGAATGCTTTCAGGCGTTGGTTCATAAGTTCTGCCTTCTCTACGGTAGATGCATGATCCAGCTTACCGGAATGCCCTACAAGGCTATACGTGAAGTTGTGATGTCCGTAGTCTTGTTTGTCCTGATAAGCATAGTTCCGGGTTGTTTCCGGAGTATGGAGCAGCGTTAAACGGAGCGTATGGTTGTTGGGCTTATCCCAGCCATATTTGCTGTCATTCAATATCGATACACCATAACTGTTGTCCTGGTTGGTCAGGTCGGCCCAGTATTGTGCATATACCTCGTAAGCGATATCGGTGTTATTCCCACGTTTAACGCTTCCGATTCCTAAGTCATAAGTTGCTTCCGTATTCTCTATATTCAAAGGGAATTCGGCTTTTAGCAAGGCATTGGTTGATTGCCAGTCTATTTCATTGTAGAAATCGATCCGATCGGCACGACTTCCTTCATAGAGCCGGATGTATTGCTTAAACACCGATTCTCCGTGTGTCTTTTCAATGCAGATTGCTTTACGTAGCTCTCCGTTTTCTACCAATGATATTTTCACATTATCCGTGATAGAGATTGGTTCCCGGTCTATTGTCTCTTTCAACACCTCCCAGGCCGGCCAGTGGTATGATTTATTTTGGGTGAAGAGAGCCAGTCGGATGGCTTTACCCTGTTTTACCAACTCTTTGTTTTGCGTCTTGTCGAGAAGCGAGGTGATATCCCCTTTTTCATCCAATGTGATTTTATAAATGGAATTCTCGAGTGTGTTACTTGTTGTTGCAGCAAAGCGATTTGCCGTGCCGGAAGTACGTACATCGTACACAGCGTAGCCGGTAGCTGGTACTGTTGCTTCTATCAACAGGTGTGCTTTTCCGTTTGTGTAGGATAGTAACTGTGATGCCACCTTTTTACCGTTGTTGTCATATACTGTGACACCTTTGGGGGCTGCGGGCACTTCCAGTTCTACTTCTGCTATGTCCTGTACCGGGAATCCTAATGCATTATAGAGTATTACCGGAATGCCCTTTACCTGTGTATCCATGTCTCCGGCTATTGAACGAATGGAAGAGGCCAGTACGCCGGAAAATTGTTTGAGTGAGATTAACTCGTCATTCCACGAAAACTCGTAGGCATGTGGAATACTTGTTCCGGTGAGGTCGTCATGGAACTGATGATAGATGAAACGTTTCCAGGCATCTGTTAGAGTTGTTCCGGGATATGCAGCTTTGTTGAGCCATTCGGCGGCTACGGCTGCTCTTTCAGCTGCATCTCCCAAAAGCTCATTCTGCCGGTTGTACAGTTTCATGGCTGCTTGTGAAGTATAGCATCCTGTTCCATGTACGTCCATCAGTAACTCTCCGTTGAATACAGGCAATTCCGGATGATCCTTATAAGGCTGGAAGTCTTTAAACATCTGGTCGCTTGTAGCACTGATGATTTCGAGTGGCCCGTTTCCTTTTATTCCCTTTTCAACAGAACGTACGGAACCCAACGTGGGTGATCCGCCAATATCTCCTGTACCGTAATAGCGGTATACCATATTGAGCGGGGTACGTGTGGTCAGTCCCAACAGCTCCTTGTTTTCCGATAAATCCTCATCGTTCCATCTTTTGCCATAATCGTATCCGTGTGCCAGCATGACGGAAGAACCATCGATTCCCTGCCATAACCCGATGGTAAAGGGATGTTTGCTTTTTCCGTAGAAAGGTTTGTTACGCCAGTCCAGCTTTTGTGATGAGAACCCGGTGAGTCCGCAATGAGCTGCAATGGTAGGTAGTGTCCATCCGAAGCCAAAACAGTCCGGTAAGAAGATATCTGTACTTTCCACTCCAAATTCCTTACGGTAATATTCCTGTCCCAGCATGATGTTACGAATCGCAGATTCGGTTGAAGGCACCAAAGCATCGCTGGCTTCCCAACTGGCACCACTCACGTGCCAGCGTCCTTCCCGGATATATTTCTTCATTTCTTCGTATTGAGCCGGATAATATTCTTTCATCCATGCATACTTGACTCCCCCTTCAAAGTTGAAGATATAGTCAGGATATTGCTTCAGCAGAAGTAAGTTCTGGCTGATAGTATTCCACACATACTGTTTAATGGTCGTTTGGACATCCCAGTTCCATTGGGTGTCCAGGTGTGCATCTGCAACCATGTAGGCTTTAGGCTTTTTCTCCGGTTGTGTATTTTGGCTATAGGAGCCACTGCATAGTAGTGAGGTTGATGCCAGTGCAATGATGTGTTTCTTCATTTCTGTCTGTTTTATGATTTATATATTCTTGTTATTCGTTAATCTCCGAATAGAGCTCAATTGTGTGAGAGTTTTTCGGCAAGTTCTTGAAATGCTTTTGGGGGTGTCCGACCAGTCTTTTCCAGAATCGATGCATTAGTGAAAAATTGTGTAAGTCTTGTGACGGAATTCATGTTTTTCTTTATAGGTTTCGTTATACAAATATGTGAGAAAACGAACACAAATGTATGAAATAAATCATTCAATAAATCGCAGATATTGCCCAATGGCAGATCTTGTTACTTTTTTGGCAGAATTGGATACTTTTTTGCTACATATTTACTATCTAAGCGTTTTTGTATTTGTTCGAAAAGACTTTTCTTTGTGATATTCTAAAAAATTTGTGATATTCTAAAAAAGATGTATTACTATGGAAAATCATAGTCGTTACTTATCCTGAATAACTAACTAACTTTAATTACAGATTATGGCACTAAAACACTCGATGAAACTGATTGGTACCTGTACGGTTACAACTGCTTTACTTCTGGCTTCTCCTGCTTCTGCATTTGTATCCGGAGACAAATTGTCTGAACATGTCTGTGCAACAGACGCTATTCAGAAAGACAATCGTCCAAAACCGGCAGAACGTCTTTTCCGTTCTCAGGCGGTAGAAAATGAAATCATCCGTTTACAGAAACTTCTGAAAAATGCCCGGCTTGCCTGGATGTTTACCAACTGCTTTCCGAATACACTCGATACTACTGTACATTTTCGTGAAGGCGAAGATGGTAAACCCGACACTTTTGTTTATACAGGTGATATTCATGCCATGTGGTTGCGCGATTCCGGTGCACAAGTATGGCCTTACGTACAACTTGCCAACTCCGATCCGGAACTGAAACGTATGCTTGCCGGTGTCATCAATCGCCAGTTCAAGTGTATTATGATGGATCCTTATGCCAATGCTTTTAATGATGGTCCCGTAGGTGGACACTGGATGAGTGACCTTACAGATATGAAACCTGAATTACACGAACGTAAATGGGAAATAGACTCGTTGTGTTATCCTCTACGTTTGGCTTATCACTACTGGCAGGTAACGGGTGATGCCAGTATTTTCGATGAAGAGTGGATACAGGCTATCACAAACATCCTGCGCACTTTCAAAGAACAGCAACGTAAGGATGGAGTTGGTCCTTACAAGTTTGAACGTAAAACGAACCGTGCATTAGATACGATGACCAATAACGGGCTGGGAAATCCGGTGAAGCCTGTAGGGCTGATTGCTTCTGCCTTCCGTCCCTCTGATGATGCTACCACACTGCAATTCCTTGTACCTTCCAATTTTTTCGCTGTATCTTCGCTTCGTAAAGCAGCCGAGATATTGCAAACGGTCAATAAGAAACCGGAATTGGCAAAAGAATGCAAAGATCTTGCCAATGAAGTGGAAGCGGCTTTAAAGAAGTATGCAGTCTATAAGCACCCTAAATATGGTAAGATATATGCTTTTGAAGTAGATGGATTTGGTAATCATCTGTTGATGGACGATGCCAATGTGCCCAGCCTGATAGCTATGCCTTATCTGGGAGATGTCAATGTAAATGATCCCATTTATCAAAATACCCGTCGTTTTGTGTGGAGTGAGGATAATCCTTATTTCTTTAAAGGTAAGGCAGGCGAGGGTATAGGTGGTCCTCATATTGGTTACGATATGATATGGCCGATGAGCATTATGATGAAAGCTTTCACAAGTAAGAATGATTCGGAAATAAAGAATTGTATCAAGATGTTGATGGATACTGATGCGGGCACAGGTTTTATGCACGAATCATTTCATAAGGATGATCCGAAGAACTTTACCCGCGCCTGGTTTGCCTGGCAGAATACTCTTTTTGGGGAATTGATTCTTAAACTTGTGAATGAGGGGAAAACAGACCTATTAAACAGTATAGAATAATTGAGGGAGAATGATGAAGAAAATTTCAGTATGGACACTTTGTGCCCTTTTGTTGGCAGGTTGTGCCACTAATGAGAAAATAACCGGATCCGGTTTATTGCAGAGCAATTTCCAAACCGAAGTGGATAGTAAAAAGACTGATTTGTATGTACTTCGCAATGCTAACAACATGGAAGTATGTGTGACGAATTTCGGCGGACGTATTGTTTCTGTTATGGTACCCGATAAAGAGGGAATTATGCGGGATGTAGTCCTTGGGTTTGATTCGATACAGGATTATATTACGATACCTTCGGACTTCGGAGCTTCTATCGGGCGTTATGCCAATCGTATCAATCAGGGACGATTTATGTTGGATAGTGTGGAATATATTCTGCCTCGCAACAACTACGGACATTGCTTGCATGGCGGTCCAAAGGGATTCCAGTACCAAGTATATGATGCCCGGCAGATTGGTCCGCAGGAGCTTGAGCTGACCTATCTTGCCAAAGATGGTGAAGAAGGATTTCCCGGTAATATTACCTGCAAGGTACTGATGACTTTGACGGATGATAATGCCATTGATATTCGATACGAGGCAGAGACGGATAAGCCTACTATCGTTAACATGACCAACCATTCTTATTTCAATCTGGATGGAGATGCTGGCAGCAATGCGGAACATTTGCTTATGATTGATGCCGATTACTATACCCCGGTGGATAGTACTTTTATGACCTCCGGTGAGATTGTTCCGGTAGAAGATACTCCAATGGATTTTCGTTCGCCGGTTGCCGTAGGGACCCGGATCAACAACTTTGATTTTGTGCAGTTAAAGAATGGAAACGGTTATGATCATAACTGGGTATTGAATACAAAAGGGGATATTACCCGCAAGTGTGCTATCCTTCAATCTCCAAAGACGGGTATCATCCTGGATGTTTATACCAACGAGCCCGGTATACAGGTTTATGCTGGTAACTTCCTGGATGGGACAGTGAGAGGTAAGAAAGGGATTGTATACAATCAGCGTGCTTCTGTTTGTCTTGAAACACAGAAGTATCCGGATACTCCGAATAAACCCGAATGGCCTTCGGCAGTACTACGTCCCGGCGAGAAATACCATAGTCATTGTATCTTTAAATTCTCAGTAGATAAATAGCGATCAGATAACCTCACTCTTCAGCCATTTACCCATAAAGCGGTCGTAAACGATGTAGCCTTTTGAGGTCTTATACAACAATTCTTTGTTGAGTAACGATTTCAAGGCTACATTTACGCTACTGGGTGCTTTCAGGAAGTCACGGGTAGAGTAGATGTCCATATGAAAGCAGAATATTTTTTTCCTGCTCTGCCATATTGTGAAACACATTTTTGATAAGACCGGTTTTACCCATGCGTCGGGGAGCAATGAGGGTAAGGTTTCGCTCATTGTTCAAAGCCGATATGATCTTTTGAGTTTCAGTCTCTCTGTCGCAAAAGTATGTCGGGCTATGATAGCCGTAAACTAAAAAGGGATTATTCGGTTTCATCATGATTACATATTTTACGTTACACATTTTGTGTAACGTAAAATATGTAATAAGTTTTTGGATACGCAACCTTTTCTCTTCCTTTATTCATTTTTCATTAGAATTAAAGAATGAAAAACACCTCAAGTAAATATCACTTGCATATATAAAGAGTATATCTTTATCCAAATCTAACTGATGTTTAAAGACTTAATCCATCCAGCAATTCCAAATATAGCCCTATTGCCTCTTCCATCTCCTTTAGCATCACATATTCGTCTGCTGTATGTGAACGGGATGAACGTCCCGGCCCTATTTTAACTGATGGGAACGGCATCAGTGCCTGATCTGAAAGAGTAGGGGAACCAAAAGGTGAACGCCCCAATTTGATGGCCTTTTGAACAAAAGGATGATTCTCTTCGATGCGTGAGGAGTTCAGACGGAAGGAACGTGCCTCAGCCTTACAACTAATATGCTTTTGTATTTCGGCAAACAGTTCTTCGTTAGAGTATAACTCATTGCTTCGCACATCTACTACAAATGTACAGCGGTCCGGAACCACATTGTGTTGTGTGCCGGCATTGATTACCGTAACACTCATCTTGACCGGACCTAATAAAGGTGATTCTTTTTTGAAACGGTAGTCGCGAAACCAGGCAATGTCATCCAGTACTTTGTAAATAGCATTGTCACCTTCGTTGCGGGCAGCATGTCCCGCTTTTCCAGTGGCAGTGACATCCAGTACCATAAGACCTTTTTCGGCGATGGCGGGTTGCATTTCGGTGGGTTCGCCCACAATAGCAAATGAAATGGGGGGAAGGCCTTTCAATACACTCTCGATACCATCCTTGCCAGATACCTCTTCTTCGCAGGAAGCAAGGTAAATAAGGTTGTATGATTGCTCCGTTCTACATAGTTGCAGGAACACCTGTAATAACGTTACTACACTGGCACCGGCATCATTGCTACCTAACCCATAGAGTTTTCCGTTTTCTTCTCGTGGAGTGAAAGGGGCTTTACGCCAGCCGTTTACGGGTTTTACTGTGTCAATGTGCGAGTTGAGTAGAATAGTGGGTTTCTTCAAATCAAACATCGGGCTAAGACACCAAATGTTGTTGCCTTTACGTCCGGTAGTCATGCCTTCTGCTTCAATGTAATTTTGCAGATAGTCAGCAGCCTGAGTTTCTTCACGGCTGATTGAGGGGATGGCTATAAGCGATTTAAGCAGGCTTACGGCCTCCGTTGTCAGATAAGATACGTCATATTTCATGGTGCAAACTTACTGATAATTATTGAAAAAGGCGATAGTTTCAAATAAAACTAATATCTTTGCCCTATATTTACTAACAACAAATAGATATGATTGAACATCATTTATCTGTCTTGGTCCATCGTCAGGCTCAAAAGTATGGTGATAAGACAGCTCTTCGATATCGTGATTACCAGACTGCACAATGGATTCCTATCTCCTGGAATCAGTTTTCAGAAACCGTAAAACAAGCTGCAAGTTCTCTTGTTGCACTTAGTGTAGAGGAAGAAGAAAATATCGGTATTTTTTCGCAAAACAAGCCGGAATGTCTTTTTGTAGATTTTGCAGCATTTGCTAATCGTGCAGTGACGGTTCCGCTTTACGCTACCAGTTCTCCGGCACAGGCGCAATACATTATTAATGATGCACAGATACGTTTCTTGTTTGTGGGCGAACAGTTTCAGTATGATGCTGCCTTTAGCATATTTGGCTTCTGTCCGTCGTTACAGCAGATTATTATTTTCGACCGTGATGTGGTGAAAGATCCCCGTGATGTGTCGTCTATTTATTTTGATGAGTTTCTGGAAATGGGTGAAGGGCTACCCCACAATGAGGTGGTGGAAGAGCGAACTTCACGTGCTTCAGAAGATGACTTGGCTAATATCCTTTATACTTCCGGTACAACGGGTGAGCCGAAAGGTGTAATGCTGCATCACTCTTGTTTCCTTGAAGCGTTCCGTATCCATGATATTCGCCTGGTGGATATGACGGACGAAGACGTCTCTATGAATTTCCTGCCGTTGACTCATGTGTTTGAGAAAGCATGGAGCTATCTTTGCATCTATAAGGGGGTGCAGATTTGCGTTAACCTTCGTCCTGCCGATATTCAGATGACAATCAAGGAAATTCGTCCCACACTAATGTGTAGCGTTCCTCGTTTTTGGGAGAAGGTGTATGCGGGTGTACAGGAAAAGATTGCCGAGACGACCGGTATCAAGAAAACATTGATGATGGATGCTATCCGTGTTGGCAGAATACACAATATTGACTATATACGTCAGGGAAAGACTCCGCCGTTAATGCTTCATTTGAAATATAAGTTTTACGAGAAAACAATTTATTCATTGCTGAAGAAAACAATTGGTATTGAAAATGGTAATTTCTTTCCGACTGCCGGTGCGGCGGTACCCGATGAAATTTGTGAGTTCGTTCATTCTGTGGGTATTGATATGCTGGTAGGTTATGGATTGACAGAATCTACGGCTACCGTCTCTTGTACTTCCAAGACTGGTTATGATATTGGTTCGGTAGGCCAGGTGATGCCGGATGTAGAAGTGAAGATAGGAGAAGATAATGAGATTCTGCTGCGTGGAAAGACTATCACTAAAGGATATTATAAGAAGGCGGAAGCTACCGCAGCTACCATTGATGCTGATGGATGGTTTCATACGGGTGATGCCGGATACTTTAAGAACGGGCAGTTATACCTGACGGAGCGTATCAAAGATTTGTTCAAGACATCCAATGGTAAGTACATTGCTCCGCAAGCTCTTGAAACAAAGTTAGTCATTGACCGATATATCGATCAGATTGCTATTATTGCCGATCAGCGTAAGTTTGTATCTGCATTGATTGTTCCGGTATATGGCTTTGTGAAAGATTACGCCAAAGAGAAAGGTATTGAATATAAGGATATGGAAGAATTGTTGCAGCATCCCAAGATTGTAGGATTGTTCCGTGCCCGCATTGATACCTTGCAGCAACAATTTGCTAATTATGAACAGATAAAACGCTTTACACTCTTGCCTGAACCGTTCAGTATGGAAAAGGGTGAGTTGACAAATACATTGAAACTAAAACGTCCGGTGGTAGCCAAAAACTACAAAGAGATGATAGATAAGATGTACGAGGAGTAATTAGCAATCATAAAAAGAGAATCCCACTATCAGATTAAAATCCGGTAGTGGGATTTTTATTTTATCTATGGAACGATTTGGATGTTATGAAGAATGAATTCTTTACCGCTTTTGTCATCGTATTCAAAACTTATAATATGACTTTCACTCTTATCTGAGTCCAAGATAATTTCCGGATACATATAATTTCCCCAGCCATCTTTAAAGAATGTACTGAGCTTTTGCCGTTTACCATTATCAAGAGTAACATATACATTTGCCGCTTTTTGAGAATTGATTGTTTTCTCAAACATAATTGTGATTATGGAGGCTTTGACTGTAAATTCCAGTGGTTTACCTTTATGAGTAGTGCTCCATCCTCTTGAAGTCAGTTCCCAATCCGGGTTGTCGATATGAGTGAACGGATATATGCAGGCTTGTTCATATCTATTCTGGGTAAGTGGAACCGGTAGAGTTTTCTCGTTGAATATCTCCTCTAAAAAATGAGTGACTAAATTACTGATAATTTGATGTCCTCTGTCATTTGGGTGTACTTCATCTGAAGAAATTTCGCTCCATACCATATTACCATTCTGTATTTCAGGATATAAAGCATCACGATAGCTGATATACGGAATGTGATAATGATTACAGACCTCTAAGTGATATTTCTGCCATGAGTTTCCTTGCATATCCATCAGTCCTAATGCAAGTATGGCAGGTTTGTTTTCTGATTTCAGAATCTTACGTATAAGTCCTTCATAGCTGGCTTTTGTTCTTGACTCGCCTTGATCGTTGACACTAAATTCTATAATAACAATGTCGGGTTTGTATGAAAGTAAATCCCCGTCGACTCTGTGTACACCGAAAAGTGAGTTAGTAGCTCCTATTCCTGCATTTACAAAATGTATTTCAGTTTGAGGAAACTTCTTACGAAACCATTGAACAACCAAAGGAGCATAGGCTGTTTGCTGAAAATCGGATGCGTTTGCTCCTGCAGTTATCGATCCGCCTATTACTCCAACAGTTAACTTCTTGTTTACTTCAGCTCTTTTGAATATCTCTTGTATCGGTGCGGTAGTATAAGTATTTTTTATACTTCTTTGATACCACTCATCTCGCATGATGGCCGTATTTTGAGCAGTTACGGTGGCTGAGGATAGGTAGAAGCAAAATACCATCAATAGATTGTGGAAGTAAAGTGTACGTGCTTTATTGAAATTCATATTAATTACCTTTGAGATTGTTTACGATTTCTGTGACTGACATTCGGGCATAACAAATGATCTCGTCGCTGGCACCGTAGTAAAGGTGTATGGTATCTCTCTCCAAATAATGTCCGTTTGAGAAAATGACTTCGCCGAAGAAACCTGTTTTCTCGTAAGGCTCTAATGGTTCCATGATTGGATGAATAGAACGTGAAAGAACAACAGAAGGATCGTTTAGATCGAGCAGCATGGCACCAAGACAGTATCTGTTATCATAGGTTGCTCCGTGGTAGATAACCAACCATCCTTCAGGAGTCTTTATAGGGGATGCACCGGCACCAATTCTTGCTTCGTCCCACATACCCGGGCGGGTTAATGCAATACATTTATGCTGCCCCCAATGAACCAAGTCGGGAGATTGCGCTATCCAAATATAATTTCCTCCTAATTCATGGCAACTGGGACGATGCAAGGCATAATGTGTGCCATTGATTTTTTCTTCAAAAAAAGCACAATCTTTATTATGAGGAGGGAATATCAGACCTTTACGATCGAAATGTTGCCAGTCTGTGGTTTGCATTAAACCGATACCGACGGCTACCGGGGATATGGCAGAATAGGTTAGATTGAACTTACCATCGATATATGATACACGGCAATCTTCGATTCCAAAACTCTCCAGTTGGCCTTCACCAAAAATGGGAGGGTAGTTTATATCTTCATAGAAATGAATATTGTCATCGCTGAATAATAATCGTTGGTAAGACAATGTGGTGAGATAATCCTGGCCCTTATAACGTATTACGCGCGGGTCTTTAGCATCAAGGTCCGGATCACTTTTTCTGAAAGTTATTTTTTCAAATTGTCCGTTGGAGTTTCTGATGATAATGGATATTTCTCCGTCTGTTTGAATTGGCCTTTCGGCAACACGTAGTAACAAGCAGGTTTTGTTATTAAATCTAAATACTCCCGGGTTGAAAATACAAGCTATTTCCATACCCGGTATCATAGGGGCTAAATCCTGTGGTTTAATCAGTGGATTCAGTTCTGAGCGATAAGCTAAATCTGTCTTTCTCATTTCTTAGTATGTTTTTTATGATAAAATTAAAAATCAAAACAAAGAAACGCCGCTTATCGGAAAACCCGGTATCGTAGGATTACAAAAGAGTATGATGCTTATTCATTCATAGCTTTTGAACCATGTTTTTTTCTATATTCTCCAGGAGTAAGATTAAATTGCTTGCTGAATTCGTGATAAAAGTACGCTTTATTATTAAAACCACAATCAAACATTATTTCCTGTATTGTCTTGTTGGTCATTTTCAATAATTTCTCTACTTGATTCATTCTTATTTTTCGGATGAATTCAGTGGGGGTTTCTTCTTTTATTTCTTTCAGTTTACGGTAGAGCATTATTTTGCTGATTCCCATTTCATTGGAAAGCATTTCGATTGATAGGTTTTCGTTGTCTATATTCTCAGAAACAATCCTGGTTAGTTTCAGGATAAATTCTTTTTCTTCTTTATGAACAGTTTTTCCTTCAATTTTTTCAATAGCTGATAAAGGAGAAGCATAGAAATCTTTTAAGCTTCTGCGGCTTGTGAGAAGACGGTCAATGGTTGTTTCAAGGAGCATTGAATTAAAAGGTTTTCCTACATAAGCATCTGCTCCGGTTTGTAATCCTTCAATTTGATTATCAATAGAGGTTCTGGAGGAGAGAAAAATTACTGGTATGTTGGCAGTTGTACTTTTATCCTTTAAATGATTGACAAATTCAATTCCATTCATTTCCGGCATTATGATGTCGCTGATAATTAAATGGATACTGTTTTTTTCTACCATTTCTACTCCTTCTTTCCCATTAGAAGCAAACAATAAGCTATATTTATGTTTCAATAAGCCATATAGTAAATTACTGATTTCTTTATCGTCTTCTACAATTAGGATTACTGTTTGAGACATGTTGTTAGTGTCCGTATCTGCCAATTCTGTAATATCTGTATACTCTGTATTTATGGGCGGTTCTTCTGTTACCAATGGAGGCATTGAGACCGGTTGTTTGTTTGTGAGTTCTAATGCCGGAAGAGATATGGTGAATTGAGTATAATCATTTAGTTCACTTTCCACTTCAATTGTACCCTTCAAAAGATCAGTTAAAGCTTTGCAGAGTGCCAATCCGATTCCATTCCTGTTTTCTCCTTGCGCCATTTGTTTTTCAAACTGATCAAGTATCTTGAATCGATTGAATATGAGATGAATATCTTCTTTCTTAATTCCTTTCCCGTTATTTTTGATTTGAAGGATAAGATGTTCATTTATTTGACTGATAGATAAATGGATATATCCATTTATTGGGGTGTATTTAAAAGCATTGGATATAATATTAAATACGATCTTTTCAAAACAACTGCGATCAGTGATCCATGTGTTGGTATCATCTTGTATCTGAATTGAAAACTGTATGTTTTTTTGTACTGCGGTATTTGTGAAATAATCAGTTATGTATTTTACAAATTCATGTATGTCAACAATTTCAGTTTGCAACTCTAAAAAACCAGTTTCTGCTTTACGAAATTCAATCAGTTCCTGAATGAGCTTTTGCATCCGTCCGGCATTAGAGTGTATTGTTCTAACATATCTTTTAGCCTCTGGCTCCATATTTCTTATTTTTAGTAATTGCTCTGAAGGAACGAGAATCAAAGTTAACGAGTTACTGAATTCATGTGCTATATTTGTGAAGAACCTAAGTTTGGCTTGATGAATTTCTTCCGTTTTAGTCTTCTCCAAATTGCTTAGTTCTAATGTATGTTTCATTTGGATTCTATTTTTAACTACTGAATAGATAACAAATAGAATACTGATGGATGTAAGAAAATAGAAAAGATAGGCCCATTTACTCAGCCACCATGGTGGAAGTATACGGATCGGAATTTCGTAGATATCCTCTGACCAGATTTTATTGGCATTGTTAAATCTGATTTTTAATATGTAGTCGTCCGATGGTAATTTATTGAGTACAATTAGCTGTGAAGTTCCCATTTGTATCCAGTTCTTTTCATAAGGCGCAAGTTTATATTCTATTTCACATTTCATACCTGATATGTAATCGATCGGAGTAAATTTAAACCCTATCAGATTTTCAGTATGGTTGAGCACAATCATTTTTTTTCCATTGATCTTTTTAGTAAATTTACGGATGTCAGCATTCTCATTGTTTATAAGAAAATCATCGAAATTAAGCCGGGGAGAGAAAGTGGTTTCAGGAATACTTTGGGGGTCAAATTTATTGTATCCATTAATACCACCGAAAAACAAATTGTTTGTGTAGGAAGACTTATAGGATGCACCATCAGAAAACTCGTTGTTTTGTAGTCCGTCGTTTTGATAGTAGGAAATGATTTTATCGTTATTTTTGGATAATTTGCCTAATCCTTTGTTTGTGCTGATCCATATATTACCATCATTGTCTGCTTGTATGCCATGTATTGTATTATTGGGCATACCATCTTTCTCGGTATAATGTTTGAAAGATATCGTTTCCTTTTCGTCTTTTTGCATGAGATTAAGTCCGAGGCTGGTTCCTATCCATAGCTGATGGTCAGGATCTTTGTATAAAGTGATGATATCATTGTTGCTGATGGAGGACATTTCTTTTTCTGAAAAGCGATAGGTGGTAAAAGTATAGGTATGTGTGTCCAGATGATTGAGTCCTCCTCCCCGGGTACCAATCCATAAACCGTTATGATCATCAGGAATAATGGAGAAAATAACATTGTTACTAAGCCCTTTCTTATTATGATCCTGATAGATGAATTGTTTATATTCTGTGACTTCATAGGGAGTTTTTGATCGGTCTATAGTTAATTTATAGAGTCCGAATCCATTCGTACCTATCCATAGTGTATGATCATTCTGAATATAAATGGCGTAAACGGAAATGATATCAAGTTTCTCATTCATTTTCAGAGTATATAATTTTTTTGTTTTATAATCCCAATAATTTAGTCCTTTACCATCTGTTCCTATCCAGCATATGTCATTTTCCTTTCCTGCTAATGCATAGACGGAGTTGTTGATCAGACCATTATTAGTCGTAAATTGTGCAAAAAGATTTTCAGTAGTATCATCTTGAAAGATATATAAGCCAGAGCCTTTGGTACCAATGAATAATTGTTTGTTTTGATTTTCCCAAAAACAGCGTACCGGACTGAGTCCATAAATAGATGAATTTTTTAATGAATAGGATGTGAACCGATTATTCTTTGGTGTGAGCATAATAACACCTTGTCCGTCTGTACCTACCCATAGTATATCTTGTGTTCCCTTATAAATAGAAAAAACAGGGATATCTTCTATAAGAGTTGTTATTTCATGGTTTTGGGCCTGGATGGAAAATAAGCCATTGGCTGTACCGATGACATAGCCGGTCTTTTCAAAAATAATAGAAGAGATGACTTTAGAGAAAGGTATTTCCGTTATTTTTGTTTCAGTCGGTACATCATAGATATTGATATGTCTGTTTTCATTTTGTTCCCATATCTGATTTGTGTATAGATTGTAAAAAACATCATGGGATGACTGGCTTAAGATGACCGGTTTTATATCTTTTATATCAGGCTTGTTTTTACTCCAGTCCAGATTGACTCTGTATAATGAATTGTTGTCAGTGAATAGCCATAAATTATCATCCTTATCAAAAAATAGTTTTTTCAAGGAGGTTTCTTTTAAGTTTCTTATAAGGATGAAATCCGACAGTTCTTCATCAAAATAATATAATCCAGTGTTGTATACTGAAGCTATAACTTTATTGTGGCTGTTTTTACAGATTAAAAAAGAGCGTTCTTTAAAGATGGAATTTTCTTTGTTATCATAGAAGAAAGATTGAAACCGCATAGCTTCCGGAGTGTATAGATTGATCCCGTTATCTGTAGTGATCCATAGTCTACCTTTTGTTGTTTCAATGATATCTCTGATTATATTATTAGTAATATTACCAGGAACATTGGGGTTGGGTTTGAAGGTTTTGAATTCACGGCTATTATATAAATTCAAGCCATCCCATGTCCCAAACCACATTAAATTGTTGGAATCCTGGTAGATTACATTCACCGAACTGTTAGATAAGCCTTCATTATTGGTTAACCTGTTTATGACGACCGGAGAGACATCGGCATATGTATATACAGTAATGAGTAACAAAGTAAGTAGATATAATACTTTCTGCATGGTGTTTTTCTGTCTTGATTGGACAAAGTTATACGATCTGGCCTGATTCCATGTCTTAAAAAAACAGCAATGGTATTAAAAAGTCATAATGGGACTTATTCGCCGGAAGGAGGTACGGACTCAGGAGAGCTCCCCCATTCCGGGTTCGCTCTGTTCCCCATTATAAGAATTAATTTTCCACCATTTTTTATTTCGTCATGGCTAAACCAGGGCTTATTCCACTTTTTACCGTTTAAGGTAGCCGATTGAATATATTTGTTTTCTTCTGAATTATTGAGAGCTTCTATTTCGAAAGTCTTTCCATTTTTTAAATCTATTTTTATAGACTGAAATAACGGACTTCCGATATTGTAAACAGGAATTCCCGGTGTTACCGGATAAAATCCCATAGACGAAAATACAACAAAGGCTGATAAACCTCCCCCATCTTCATCACCGGGAACTCCCATCAGGTCGTTTCTGAACCATTGTTTGAGCAATTGTCTGATGCGCTTTTGAGTCATCCAGGGTTTACCGGCATAATTATACAGATAAGGGATGTGGAGCGATGGTTCATTTGCCATGGAAAATTGGCCAACATTGCCTGTATGATCCGGAAATTGACGATAAAATAGAAATTTTTCCATTCCAAGTGGTTCTGTGAATAAGTCGTCAAGATTGCGGATGAACTGCTCTTTTCCTCCCATTAATGTGATCAGGTCGGAAATACGATGAGCAACATCCCAACGATAAATCCATCCGTTGTTTTCATCATAATATTCTCTTCCTCCTTGTCCTCCTGCATATCGATAATCAAACGGCATAATGAAATTACCATTTTTGTCCTTCGGATGGAAAAAAGAAGTTTCTTCATTAAATAGATTCCGATAGTTGTAGGAAGCATTTAAGAAGTAGTTATAATCATCGTCAAAATTTAATTTCTTCGCTATTTGTGATAGGCACCAATCGTCATAGCAGGTACCTAAAGTGACGGCTACTGCCTGTCGCTTTTCAGTAGGAGAAACTTGCGCTACTGTCTCTTCTTGGTCCGGATGTAAAGCCGGGTAGTATCCTTTTGTCCTATAGAATGTGTCTAATTCTGTGTAAGGTGCTTTTTGCCAAGGCAGAAGGGTCTTTTCGGTTAATGCCCCTTTGCTGGTTTTATAGGCAGTTTCCAGGTCAAAATTAGTAAGTCCTTTAATGTATGAATCCCAAAGAACGATTACTCCATGATTTCCATTCATCCGGTGGCTATCACCTGTGATCTCCGGAAATGTAGGTAACCAGAATTCTGTGGATTGTTCGGCCATACGAAGATAAGAGTGAATCATTGCCTGTTCTGCTTCCGGATCTATCAGAATACGTAATGGGTGGGCAGCCCGATAAGTATCCCAGATCCAATCGTCCGTATAGAAAGGAATTCCTTCATCGTTATGTATTTGATGGTCGAATGCACTGTAATATTTTCCTTCTTCCGAGATATTGATCATTCGTTCGTATACTCTATATAGGGAGGTATAGAAAACTATTTTATCGTTTTCATTTCCTCCCTTTATAGAGATACTACTTAAAGCCTTATTCCAGATATCCTTTCCTTTTTCGGCTACCTGATTAACATCAAAGGTTCTGATTTCTTTTCTTAGATTGCTTTTAGCTTGTTCACTGCTAATAAAAGAAATTCCATATCTGATATTTATGGTTTGTGTTTCTTTATTATATTTCAGAACAGCAGATTTATTTTCACCGTTGATACTGCTTGCTCCATAATAGACGGATGTGCCGGATAGGAACCCGGTAGAGTGAGGCTTTTGTTCTGTCTCTAAATATAGGTATATTTTGGTTTGGCTATTATCAATTATCTGATACCCTTCTATATGACCTTCTTCATTGAATGTTAGCTTTCCGTTGCCTACATTCAATAAAATAAAATTAGCTTCTTTCCGGTTTTCTTCAAATTGTATGGTGTAAATGGCTGACCGGTGTGAGGGTGCATAGTCAACGTTGATTTTATTTTTATCAAGAAAAACGGTGTAACGGTAAGGAGTTATTTTTTCTTGGTCGTATGAGTAATAGACTTCAGAACAGGCATCGGATTCATTCCCCTGAAATGGATTGAGGTTGAACACGGAACTTCCTCTATGACTTGTAACGGCAATAGGCAGACCTTTAATCAATTCGGAGGTATAATTGGCTCTTTCAGGATATACTCTTAGCATACTATTGGGCAGATGTACGGTCGGATAGGTTGGTACTAACAGATGACTGATATTACCCATGTATGGGTTTACATAATCTACCGGAGTCTTAGTATTTTCAGAAGAACAACCGGATAATAGTATTGTAAAAAGATAAGAGGCTATATAAAGAAGGGCTGGCTTGTTCATGATGTCTCGGTATTTTTAGGTGGCTAATTTAATGAGAAACGATTACTTTATTAGAATATAATTCTCCAGGAAGGTGCAGGCAGATTAAGTAAGGTTGTGGGTGATAATTGTTTAAATAGTATTTTTTTTCGCTTTCTGTAGATACTTTTTGATTGGCGAGAATTGCTTGCAAACTGCCTTTCAAATCATATAGGTAAAGCGAGTAGATTTGATTTAGTGGAACATATATGCTAACAAACGGACTGGATGTGTAATTGTTGGATATTTTCATTATTTCATCATTCACATTGTTTACTTTTATCTGACTTGGGTTCCCGTCTTTGTAGACGGGAACTGATTCTCCATAATTTGTCCGGATGATCCGGGGAGTATTTATATAGCTTCCACTGATGGAATAATTTCCTTCTGTATCACATTCTATATTAAGTACGTCGTTTCCATAACGGATACCACTGATTGTAGCTGCTTTTCGGAATAGATTCTGGATATAAGGTACTCCCATATCGTATCGAAAACCATTTTTGATCATTACGAAGTCAATTATCATACTGGCACCGAATAGAGAGGGGCGTACTCCTGTCGGATAAGGTGTATCAGTTGTTTCATACTGTTCGGAGAACCATCCTCCGGAGCGGCAGATATCCCGGATACAAGCATCGATTACATTCTCAGCTTTTTTTGTTTTTTGATGTTCAAGTAATCCATATAATGTATAGCTAACATCTGGATATTTTGGAAATCCCATACCCGAACCTCCAAAATTCTTTTTCGGATTGAAATTGAAAGAAAAAAGTGAATATAAACTTTCGAGATAATCTCCTGAAAGCAAATTCATGTGCAGACCGGATGTTACCCAATATGGATGCCCTTCAGATCTGCCTTGTGTGGAAAGATCATAATACTGTGAAGGAAAAGTTGTTGGTGTACGCCAGAACCAGGGTAAGCACTGATTATAAAAATCTTTCTGTTTGGTTCTCCATTCATTTGCTGTTTGCTCATCACGGATTATTTCACTAATTTTGATCATATAATCAATATCAATAATAGCAGAGAAGGCAAATTCCGCATCTTTCTTATTTTTATCCGGATATGAATTATATATCCAATGTGGGTAAACCAGTCGCCAGTTTAGATATCTTTCTAATGGAGCATATATTTTTTCAAGACGTTCTTTGTCTTGGGTGGTTTGATAAAGTATCCAGGCTGTTTGGGCTTTTCTGGACGGAAGGCTTTCACCCCCTATTACCCCATCTTTGTCAGTGAGTGACATGAGTCCTTCAAAAGCGTTCCAAGCCGTTTCCGGGTCAATGAAAGCATAGAATTGTATGCCAAAGAAACTCTCCCAGGTAGCACTATAAGGAGCCCGATCATCCGATTCGTCCCACATAGATCCCTTACCTGTTACTACTTGTGGATAAGGAAAGTGTACCGGATCTGGTTCAAGGACATTTTGAGCTACGAATACCCAGGCGTTGTAATAATCTCTTCTGACTTGTTCGGCTGTTATACCATAATTATCTACAGTTTCGATAGAGAAGTTTGAAGGGCAGGGAACCTTTTTTAGGAAGTTGTTCCAAAACATCTTACGTTCGGTATATTGAGTTTGCATATTATCCCCATTAAACGGAGCATTGATACGATTGGTTATAGTAGAGGAATCTTCGTTGTCGTTACTATATGAGAAGGCGACAGCTGTTTTTAACTCATTCTTTTGAAGTAAATTAATATTGAATTTTACAGCCCAATAAGGGCCATATCCAGGATTGGATGAACCGTTTATTTGAGATTTTAATTCAATTTTACTTTTGTAGAAAATAATTTCGGAAGGAGAAAATACATCAGATTTTACAGCAAATGAGAATGTACCATTATTGGTTTTCAGAATGTCATTGGTTACTGATATATCTTTACCTGCGTAATAACCTGCAAGTATAAAAGAACTATTGTTGTTTGACGGATCAAATTTAATTTGTCGGGCGATGGTATTCTTATCGTAGAAGAAGTCGGTTCCGGTGAGAGTGGTTCCATCGGAATAAGTGGCTTTAAAGGGTAGTTCATTGGGTAACCATTCGGTTGAATAAGAGACTGCTTCTTCACAGGCCTCTTCACCGTTTATGCCAATGAAGCGCATGTCACCGAGTACAAAGTAAGAATTTAAACCGATAGCCCATAAGTTGAAAGAGATTCTTTGATTACCTTTCCAGGTAGTAAGTTCGCGTAAATCGTATTCAAAGGTTCCTGTACCGGATGCATCCGTTCGAAGGGTAACTTCTTCATTTTGGGTGTTTCTAATTTTGAGAGACCATTTTCCGGAAGCTTGTGGCATGTATAAAGTAAGTATGGGAGTCTTATCCAGATCAATAGAAATACGATTGGTGGTAGTTAGTGACTTATAGGAAGGATTTGCGTTACTGTTTACACTCATCTTGAGTCCTTCTTCGATAATCTCTAATTTAGAACCATTCTCAGGATACCACTTTACTGTGCTGGTTAGATCGGCTTGCCAGCCGGTTTCTAAAGTAGAAGCAGACGATTGTCCTTTGTATCGATATAGGAGTAAAGCATTATCTATACGCCGTTCGCCGATACGTTCCGTACTAAGATAACCGATGTTTAGCGGGAGTGAAGGATGGTTTGAAAAATCAGATGGAGTAGTTGAGGGAGTTGCATTATAAAAAGCAAAAGGATTTAGAACTAATCGTGATCCCGGGATACTTAAGTCCCTGCTTTGATTCTTATCCGATTCACGGAGTTGTTCCGTATCAGGTATTTGTGCACAAATACAGAATGGCAGAAATAAAATGAATAGAGAAGATAATACTTGTTTCTTCATGGTACTTTCATTATGAGGATTAAGAATTTACAAATTTATGATTATCTGCATCATATATATAACCTGTTCTTATTTATAGTTTTTAGTCGGTTAATATGCGTGATTACAGATAATCATATTCTGAATTTTAATTAACAATTACTTTTGTTGTTTTTTCCCCGATTTTAACGAGATATAGCCCTGCCGGAAGATCTATATCTTGTTTGCTATTAGCTGATATTATACTTTTTATTATAGCTCCGGTCGAACCAAAAATAGTAATAGCTTTATTTTCTACATTATTCAATACAAATCCTCCGGGTTTATTAGTCAGTGTCGTAGGATTGAATACTTGATTTAAACCGGTTCCGCCGTCTCCATAAAAATGTAGATCACTGATTACTAATCTTTGTCCTTGTCCGATTACCCATAGATACAGTTCAAAAGAAACTTCTCCACTGTCTTCTCCTAAAATAGAAGGTATGGTCCCCTCGAAGTTGAATTCTCCAAATTCAGAAGAGTCACCACCACCTGCTGTAGAACCAGTAAGTAGAGATGCCTGATCCGGAAGATCGGGTGCTGCTATTTTAACATTCCATTGTGCGCCTTCATCCCCTTCGGTCGTAATACTGAAATTAGGGTATTTTTCCAGATCCAGGTCTATAATACGGATATACGTCTCTTGCCAGGCTGGTTCGGCTGCGGTCCAGACTTCGAGTACTAAATTACCTTCTTCTTCATAAATGTCCATGTTCTTGCCTTCCGACCATTCTTCGGGGTCTAGGCTAATAGACTGAGTCTGTGCATTTACACTAATGATGAACGAGCTTACCAGAAGTACTCCGGTTGTAAGTAGTAAATTTAAAGTTTTCATACGCATTGAATTTAAATGATTAATAAATGTGTGGCAAATATAGGAGATTGGGGTTATTGCACAGGTCTGTTATTTTTTCATATTGTTATGCTAAATCTTTATTTCAGCTATTATTGCGCTGTATACTCGTTTGCTAAATAAACATACTTTAAAGTATTGAATGGTTCTTATATTTGTGCCTCAATTAATCGTATTACTAATTAAAATCTACTATTATGTATTACCTGAAGTCTAATTACTACATCAGAGGTATTCTTTTCCTCAGATTACTTTTTATCTTTTGTTTTTTATGTGGTGTGACCCTAGTACAGGCTCAAAATGCTGTTACCGTTAAAGGGACAGTAACATCTCCCGAAGGTGAACTGTTGATAGGAGTGTCAGTAACAGTAAAAGGTGACAAGAATATAGGTACGGTTACTGATATGGACGGGCATTTCCTATTGCGGGTACCCTCTGCAAAAACTACACTCCGGTTTTCTTATATTGGATATCGTGATTGTGATGTTGTGGTCGGAGATAATAAAGAGTTGCTGGTAGAAATGACAGAAGATATCCATTCATTGGATGAACTTGTGGTTGTAGGATATGGGACACAAAAGAAAGCTACTTTAACCGGAGCTGTTTCCTCAGTAAATAACAGTCAGATTATTACTTCTACCAACAGCAATCTACAACAGAATATAGCAGGAAAAATGGCTGGTGTAAAAGTGATAACTAATTCAAGCGAACCAGGTGCTTTTAAATCACATATTGATATACGTGGAATGGGAGAACCGTTGGTTGTTATTGATGGGGTAGTAAGTGATATGGCAACTTTCAACCGACTATCTGCCAACGAAATAGAGAGTGTGTCGGCATTGAAAGATGCATCTGCTGCCGTATACGGAATGCGGGCTGGTAATGGCGTACTCCTGATTACAACTAAAAATGGGAAAACCACCGGGAAGGCTAAGATAGAATATTCCGGAACCTATGGGTGGTCTCATCAAACCGATTTACCGGAAATGATGAACGCATTTGAATGGGCTTCTATGATTAATGAAGTAGGGTTAGCCCGATATGCTAATCCGAAAGGAACCTATACGCCAGAACAGTTGGAGGTATTTAGAAATACACCGGATTTTGATTTATATAGTCAGTATATTAAAGATTTTGTACCCCAGACCAATCATACTATAGGTGTTTCCGGTAGTGTGGGAAAAAATCAGGAAGTGAACTATTTTATTAATGGGAGTTACTTTAATGAGGAAGGTATGTTTAAATCCGGATCAATGGATTACGAACGTTTTAACTTCCGGACAAATCTGACTGCGAAATTAGGGTATGGATTGACGGCTAATGTAAATATCGGATATATTAAAGATGAGAAGAATGCACCTTTTCAGGATGCATGGAACCAGATAAAATGGATGTGGTTTACTCCCCCGGTAAATCGTGAAACGAATGAACCGTTGACAAGTATATATGCAAATGGCAATCCTGACTATCCGGCATATATGGGAGCTGAATTGAATCCTGTAATTAACTCTGATTCGGAAAATGGAGGCGGATATAAAAAGAATAAATCAGATCGTACTTCTATTCAGACCTCTCTCAATTGGGACATACCTTTTTTAAAAGGGCTAAGTGCTAAGTTTATGTATAACTATAGTCGTTATAATGCTCTTTATAAAGGATGGAATCCTGCGTATACTTTATATACATACAAGGATGAACAATATATTCCTAAAACTTATATGTCACCCAGTACATTAGTGCAGGATGTGCATTGGGCAACTACTAATGGTTTACAACTATCTGTAAATTATAAAAGACAGTTTGGACAGCATACTATTGATGTTCTTGGACTTTTTGAACAGTCGCAGAATAGAACAGAATATCAGGGAGCTCAACGTTATTATACATTTGATCTGGACGAACTGGCTGCTGGTAATAATGACAAGACACAAGTGATAGGTGCCTCATTTCCTGACATTATCAGGAGGCAAGGCTATGTGGGCCGTTTGAATTATAACTTTGCGGAAAGATATTTGTTAGAACTTGCTTTTCGTTACGATGGTTCTTCTATGTATACAGGAAGTGGGCAATTTGGATTATTTCCTGGTGGCTCTGTTGGTTGGCGTTTGTCGGAAGAATCCTTCTTCAAATCTATAAAAGCTTTATCATTTATTGATAATTTGAAGTTAAGAGCTTCTTACGGAGTTACTGCTGATGATGGGGTAGCTGCTTATCAATGGGTGTCAGGTTATACCTACCCCAGTGGCTACTATTATTTTGGAAACGATAAAATGAATGCTATTTCTGACAGGGGGGCAACTAATCCGAAATTAACCTGGATTGAAAATAAACTGATGAATTTTGGTCTTGACTGGGACATGTGGAATGGATTATTTGGAGGAACTGTAGAGACTTTTGTCAGAAACAGGACTGGTATACCTGCCCGAAGAAATGCTTCTATACCGGGTGTGACAGGCATGGATCTGCCACAAGAGAATTTAAATAGCACACGTACCTCAGGTTGGGAGATAACTCTTACCCATAGCAATAAAATCGGAAGTGTAAAGTATGATTTTACCGGAAATTTTATGTATTCCAATACAAAGAATATATATACCGAGCGTGCTCCTTCATCCAGCTCTTATCGTAATTGGAGGGAGAATGTGAACAATCGTAATAGTGGTCTTTGGTGGGCTATGGAATGGGGAGGTGTTATAACACCCGGTATGGATATTTCTACTTTGCCCAACGAAGAAGGTACCTTTCAGAATTCAATATTGACACCGGGAGACTTTTATCATACAGATCTGAATGGTGATGGTTATGTGGATGGAGAAGATATTTATCCTTTCTTCCATAAGGGTTATCCGAAAATTCAATATGGATTTACAATTAATCTGGAATGGAATAATTTTGATATAAATCTACATTTCATGGGTGCAGGTAAAAAGAATGTAGTATATAGCGAATTCCTTAAAACACCTTATGCATTTGACGGATCTGCCGGAGCTTTGAAGTTTCATACCGACCGGTGGAGACAGGATGAATCCGGTAATTGGATTGCAGGCACTTATCCCCGTTATCGGGATAATTCATATTCTTTCAATTACCGGGATGATACCTGGCGTATTATGGATGCAAGCTATTTGAGGCTGAAAAGCGTGGAGATCGGTTATACTATCCCTCAAAGATTGACTCGTAAGGCAGGTGTATCACATGCCCGTATTTTTGCCAATGGCTTTAATCTGTTGACATTCTCTAAATTGAAGAATATGGATCCGGAATATCCCGGTTGGGATGTTGATAATCCTGAAACAGGTAGTGATACGAACTGGGGATATGTTTATCCAACTTCTCAGAATTTTAATATCGGATTGAACCTAACTTTCTAAAAAGCAACAAATCATGAAAAAAGTTTTATTATATAGTATATTGATATGGCTATGTGCAACTGCTTGTAGTGATTATCTGGATTTGAAACCATCTAATATTGTCACAGATGAGGATGTATATGCTAATGAGTCAGGTGTGAAGACAGCACTTACAAGGTTGTACATTGATTTGCCTATTGAAGATTATCGTTTTGATCAACGTGGGGGCTTCAACAATACTAATTATAAGTTTGAAGAATTGGAGACAATTACTGGTTTTGCACGTAATCGTAAACAAGATGACGGTGCTAATCTGAGTGGTAATTCAGGTAATTCCTGGTGGAATTATACAGTGATCAGAAATGTATGTAAATATATAGAGAATCTGAATAAATACTCTGCCGGAATGACTGCCGATAAAGTGGATGGTTATCAGGCAGAAGGATATGCCATCAGGGCTTGGTATTATTTTGCGATGGCTAAACGTTTTGGGGGACTTCCTTATATTGACAAAGTGTTGGAATATTCAGGCCCTTCCAGTATTCCTTCACTTGAAATTCCACGTAATAGTGAGCAGGAGACTTGGGATTATATTTTGGCTGATTTGGATAAGGCACTCGAGCTGAATATTCCGGAAAACAATCCTCAAGGACGAATTAATAAGGCTGTAGTATATGCATTGAAGGCACAAGTTGCTATTTATGCAGCAAGTATCGCTAAATATAATGATTTGGTATTGGAAGATGAAAATACCGGAAAAATGGTTTGCGGGATTCCTGCATCTGAAGCTGACAGATATTATGAGATAGCTTATCAGGCGGCTAATGAAATTATTAAATCAGAAAAGTATGAATTGGCACGGTCATTTGACACGAATGATTTAAGTGAAAACTTCAGAAAGATATTCCTGAATGTGGAGCCGGATAAAAATAAAGAGGTTATTATGAGTCGTTCATATTCTTATCCTGATTTAGTTTATCGTTTTGATGTGGATCGTTTGCCTTGGGGAGGTCAAAGTAATCCGAATAGTTGTCCGACTCTTGATTTAGTGGAACAGTTTGAATATTTGGATGGTACTCCGGGTACATTTAATACTTCTGCCGGCAGTTATATACCGGGAGAGTTTGATAATCGCGAAGATTTGTTTGCTGGTCGGGATGCACGTTTATTGGGGTCGGTGATTGTACCGGGATCTACATTTCAGGGAGAATTGATCGATGTGAAGTATGGTGAGATTAACGCAAGTGGTAAAGAACAGACTTCTGCCAAATATCGTGGGAAGTATGGTATGGGCGAAGATAATAAGACACCTACTTCTATGTTTCAGAAAAAAATGATTGATGACTCTAAAAAACATAGTCTTACTGAATTTGACAGTGACCAACCATGGACCGTTATCAGATATGCAGAAATTCTGTTGATAGCTGCTGAGGCCCAGGTAGAACTGGGACATCCGGAGATTGCTCAACCTTTGATTAATGATATACGTACCCGTGCTGGTTTACAGGAGTTACCCGTTTCAGCTATAACCATCGGAGAGGTGCGCAGACAATATATCTGTGAGTTTGTTTTTGAGAATAAAATTTTTTGGAACTATCGCCGTTGGCGGATTTTTGATCAGGTGATGGGGGAATTATTCCGTCCCCGTGGACTTTTCCCAATGCTTGATACCCGTACTAATAAGTGGAAATATAAAGTTGATTTTGTCGGAACCAATGATTTGCTATTCTTAAAAAAATACTATTATAATTCTATTTCGGCAGATGAAATAAAGAAGAATCCCAAGTTGGTCCAGAATTATGGTTACTAATGAATTTAATTATAAAAATAAAAAAGACCGATTATGAAAAGAATATCATTTTATAGTATATATACTGTGTTATTGTGTGTGTTGTTTACGTCATGTGATGTGGATAACTATGACGGACCGAATGCTAAGTTTAGAGGCGTTGTTATTGATAAAACAACAGGTAAGGGTATTCAGACTGAACAACCGAATGGTTTCAAAATCAAGTGGACAGAATTAAGCTGGGAGTATCAGGACAATATCCAGCCGGAGTACTTCTGGGGAAAAACAGATGGCTCTTTCAATTGGGAGTATGCCTTCGGGTATGCAGGTTCTCTTTATGAGGTTCAACCCGTTCAGGGAGCTTTTGTCACTCCTGAGCCTCAGCAATTCTCGTTGGAGAAAGGTGATTATCCTAATTTTACTTTTGAAGTAATACCTTTTATACATATTGATTGGGAATATGCTTTGGAAGGTATGGAGCTTGTTGTGAAATTTAAAGCAACTCGTCCGGAAGGTAGTACAGATGAGAACTTTTATGCACTTTCTACTACTCGTCTGTTCATCTCAGATAAGACAAAATATGTCGGGGGTATGAATACAGGGGGATTTATTAATGATTTGAGTAAGCGAATCAAGTTAAATGAATCTGATCTGGGAGTAGAACAGACTGTTAGAGTAGAACTTGAATCCGGGAAAAAATATTATATGAGGGTTGGAGTTCAAACGAAAAATCCGAGTAATGCGTATAATTATACAGAAGTGGCGGAAATTACGGTACCTTAGTTTTCCTCTTGCTTATTGTTAAATACTTAAGAAAGATTGTATGAAGGATATTAATTTATTCAAATCACAGCCATTGAATACAAAAGTTCTGTTGGCTACGGCGGCTATTTATGCATTTGTGCTACCGGTTATAGAAATATTTCAGGCAGCATATATCATGGGGCAGTCTGCTGATATGGCAAGAGTTGTTTTGTATCAGTTAATGGTTTATACAGGTGTTCCTATCACTTTTATTTTCAATGGGTTTTTACTCCGAAAGATAGCCCCGGGCTGGTTATATTCTTTTGGTATGTTACTGGGTGGTATATCGATGTTGTATATGACTTCTTTGCCTGAACTGACAACAGGGGGCATTGGTATAGCAGGACTTATCATGGGGTTGTCTTTCGGCTTCTTCTGGGCTAACAGAGATTATTTGGTGTTGGTTAGCACTACTGACGGGAACCGGAACTATTATTATGGAACAGAAGCTTTTTTCAATACTTTTGCGGGGGTAGTTATGCCCATTATCATTAGTACTATTATTGTGTATATCACGCATAAGTATGTCGGGCTAAGCAATGTTCGCTCATTTGCCTATCAGGTCATATCTTATTTTATTATTGGATTGACCATTATTGCTTCGGTGTTGATTCTTACAAAAGGGAAATATGAAAAACCGGATAGTCCGAGATTTCTCTATTTCAAATTTGACAATTTATGGAATAGAATGCTGTTGATGGCTGTATTGAAAGGATTAGTTCAGGGATTTATTGTAACAGCTCCTTCTATATTGATATTCAAGTTTATTGGTGAAGAAGGTGCACTTGGCCCAATTCAAAGTGTTTGCGCATTAGTTACAGCTTTTTTGATGTATATTATCGGGCGGAATGCAAAGCCGGAACAACGTTTGCATATTCTTTTTATTTCATTAGCTTTGTTTATCATCGGAGCGGTAACTAATTCGCTTTTGTTCAATACGCTTTCTGTAGTGATATTCTTACTATGCCTGGTAGTGGCCCGTCCAATGTTTGATATAGCTTATTTCCCTATTCAATTGCGGGTAATTGACTTTGTTTCGGGTATTGAAAAGAGAAATGAATATACCTATATTTGCAATCATGAATGGGGACTTTATGCCGGACGTCTCATCGGATGCGGGTTGTTTATACTTATTGCTAAATTCATTTCGGAAGATGCTGCTTTGAAAATAACTTTGCCTTTAGTTACTATTTTACAAGGGATATCCTACTTTGTAGCCCGAAATTTGCTTACTCGCATGGAGAAGAAGGAAAAAGAATCGATTTGTGATAAAACTATGTGTAATGTAGTTGTCGTATAAAATATGAAAAAGAATTTTAGTTTAATAATAGCTCTGTTTTTTCCGTTTTTGGTTGTAGGAGCACAACCTCCTAAAAGTACAGACCTGATGGAAGAAGGGGGGCTTCAACGTCGCGATCTGAGTATTGAAGGTTCGAGAATTGTAATTAACCCTTATGATTTTGATAAAAATCCGGATGAAATTACTCCTGTCGTTTATAGTAATGCTTCTTCTTTACCTTTAAACGTTGCTTATTTGAGTACAAACAATAGTGATAAAGGAAATCGTTTTGGAAGAGAAGTAAAAAAACTGTTGCTATTATTGACCGATACTGGCGAAGGATACAGCGAAGCATTGACGTACCAGACACAGTGGATGCCTCATGCATTACCATTTAGTGCTACTTATCCGCAAAATGTATATGTGGAAGGGACTGACTTTTTCTATGACGAAAACACGCTTGTGAGGAGCGTTCGTTTTCGTTCAAACACCCGTATTGTTCTTGCAGGAAGTATTCCGGGTAAGGTTGATTATCATAATTCTTATTTAACTATAGAACATCCTGATTTTAAATATGCTATAGCTTCTAATGGGCTGTTTAAAGGAATTACCTATTATGGAAGTTATGATGATTTGAAAGCTAAGAAAAATAGGGTGAAGGATGCTACTAAAGCCAAATGGTGGGCAATAGAAATGACTACAGTTCCCGATATGGTTTGGAGTATTTCTTTTGCTTTACCGGAGGAATCTTCCGGGAAAATGCTTACCCGTGTATTGGCTCCATTGAAAAAGGAGAAGGCGTTAGATGCTTATAAAAAACAGGAAAAGTACTGGGATACATATCTTTCGCGGGTACCTCAGCCAGTGGATTTCTCATTACGTTCCATTGATGCAAAAGGAGTTACTCCGGAACAAGTAAAAGCTACCTATTATAAAGCATGGGTGTTTTTGGCACAGTCTGTATTGTGTCCCGATCCGGCAGTTTATCCTTATTATCAACTTGTAGCAGGAAAGCCTTCTTTATGGGATCATGGTCATAAGAGTTCTCCTTTCTCAGCTGCATGGGAATCTTTTGTCGGGATGCAGTTATATGGGTATATTAATCCCTCTATTTCCTGGAGTGCATTGAAAGGTATGCTTTCATTGGTTGATGATGAAGGTATGTTAGGTGGTGAAAGTCTTCCTTCCAAGAAGGCAGAAACAGCCTGGATCTTATATCAGTTGACGGGAGATGTCAGATCGTTGGAAGAAGTTTATCCGGCTCTATCCCGTTATTTGGACTGGAGGATAAAGAATCCTCGTTGGATTTATTTGGGTATGACACCTGAAAATGAAAAGGATATAGAGTTTGTCGTTGCAGGACTCATAGATATCAAATGTATGGTTCAAATAGCTGATGTACTTGGTAAGAAAGTAGATGCCGGCGATTGGGAAAATAAATATCAGAGTCTGTTCTCACAATGCCTGAATTGGTTTTGGGATAGTCCTCAGGCACTACCTGTCCAACATCTTAATCAGTTTAAGGGGAGAGATACCTTTCCGGTTCAGATTACTACCGGATTATATCTGGATGAGCTTTCGGATGATTATTATGAGAGTATGTTAGGGCTTTTCTATAAATACTATGATACTGAACTGCCATTTGCCGGATTTGACGCGGCAAAATATCCGGATATGAATTATACGGTATATGGATTGATAGAAAAAAATAAGGTTACTCTTGCCCGGAGTTTGTTAGAAGCAAATATTCGGGATATCGTGTTGACCAATTCGGTTTTTGCTGAAACTTATCGGAACGGTAAACCCAGTGGAGTGAGGCCTTCTATATTCGGAATGGCTTCTATTATTGATTTTGTTTTATTGAAAAATAATTATTTTTATCAAAAAGGAGAACCCCATGTTGTGAATTTGTTCAATACTACATCTGGGGTAGATGGTTTATGTATTCGGGGTAAAAAGCTGAATGTACACCATAATAACGGTGAAACAGTTATTGTAACTGGTGATTTACTCAATGAAACAAAAGAAATTGATGTACAGGAAAATGAGATAAGAACCATATATTAATTAATGTGTACCTCAATATAAATAATGCACCCCTAAAGTTCATTTTCTAACTTGTGGGGTGCATTTTTATTTTTTAGATTTATTCTTTAATATCCAAAAATCTCTTCTTGTGTAAGTTCCTGGATTGGGCCTACTTCCTTCAGTTTTTCCATATCCAGTTCTTTTTTGTCACCGAGGATACAGTATGTATAGGTGCGTCCTTTCACCCATTTATTCTGAAAGTTGATAACATCTTTCAGTGTCATGCTTTGTGCATCATTATACAGCTTAATACGGCTGTCTACATTTTGTCCCAGATCTTGTGCATTAATGTATGACCATATGATGTCACTCTTAGTGATACGTTCTGTACGCAGACGGGCGATAAGTGCTTCTTTGGCAAGCTGGAAAGCAGCTTCAGACTCCGGCATGTTATCGATAATATCGTTGAAAACCTTGATAGCATCAATCATTTTATCATTCTGTGTGGCTATCTGAGTCTGGAGCAGATATGGATACTTCGAATAAGACGGACGGTTGAGTCCGGCCCATGCGGAGTATGCAAGTCCGCGGCTCTCACGCATTTCCTGGAATACGATCGAGTTCATACCACCCCCAAAGTATTCATTGTACATTTGGCGTGAGGGTTCAATCATAGGATCAAATTTTTCACCACGATTAGAGAGCTGGGTCATATAAATCTGTTTTGCCTCATAAGGGGAGATAAGCACTTTGGTTACCGGAGTTTCCAGACGTGGGAATTCATTACCAACAGGGATCTCTTTTAACTTTTTGGGAGCCTGGTGATTTTTGTTGATAATAGCCAACAGTTCCTTTTCACTTGTTGGACCATAGTACATAATGCGGTGTTTGTAACTGTTCTGATTATGAATACGGTCTGTGAGTTCCTGAGGATCCATGGTTTGAAGTTCGGTTTCTGTCAGTATATTGGTAGCAGGAGATTTAGGACCATACATACCGTAGTTCATCAGTCTACGGAAGTTCTGCATCTGGTTCAGTTTGGCATCTTTGCGTGATTTCAGAATGTCGGCTACCATATTGGTATAAGCTTCTTTATTTACTTGTGCATCCGCCATCAGTTTCTCAAACAATTTCATTGCTTCAGGCATATTCTCATTCAATCCCGACAGTACAACATAGGTACGTTCGTTGCCCGGAGATACGCGGAAGTTACATGCCAGGCGATAGAATTCGCTTTTTACTTGCTCCGGTGTCATATCGGAGGTTCCCAGATAGTCAATGTAATCGAAAGCGGTACCGAGGGCTTTATCATTATTATTGCCCATGTCGAATACATAAATCAACTGGAACAGGTCATTACTTGTGTTCTGTTTGTATAGTACAGGAATGCCCGATTTAGCTTTCAGTTGGCTGAGGTCTTTCTTAAAATCAAGGAATACAGGCTCGATGGGCTTTACATTACTGTTTTGTATCTCCTTCAGGAAGTCACTGGCAACGTCACGGTTCATCACAATCGGAGTGATGGTTGGTTTTGCCATTTTCTTCTCATTCGGATTTTGTCCTTGCTTTTTATAAATAACGGCATAGTTCTGATCGGTCAGATATTTATTGACGAAAGTTACGATGTCCTCTTTGGTGAGTTTGGCAAGACGGTCGATGGCGGTTACTTCATCTGCCCAGTTGGTGCCGTTAATGAATGAGTTTACGAACATGTCTGCACGTCCCCTGTTACTTTCCAGTTGTTGAACCTGGTAGAGTTTGAAGTTATTGATATTGGCTTGCAGCATTTTTTCGTCAAAATCTCCTGCACGTAGCTTTTTGATTTCTTCAAGCAACAGGTTCTTTACATCATCCAATGTCTGTCCTTGTTTGGGACGGCCTTGCAGCATTAAAGCCGAGTAATCTGCCATATCCAGTGGGTAACCATAGGCCTGTAACACTTTCTGTTGCTGGTTGAGATCAAGGTCTATAAGACCGGCTTTACCGTTGTACAGGATTTGTGAAACGACCTGTAGGATTTCGTATTCCTTACTGGCAGCTCCCGGGAATCTCCATGCCAGTGTCAGGCTCTCGGCGTCCGGACCCAATACTTCACGGACGATAGGGGCAGTGATGGATGATTCTTTCGGCAAATTAAGTTTTGGTAAGTTATTATTAGGCCTTAAATGTCCGAAGTACTTATCAATCGTAGTAATCATCTGGTCCGGATCAAAATCACCGGATAGGCAAATAGCCATATTGTTGGGTACATACCATTGTTTGTGGTAGTTTTTGATGTTGGTGATAGAAGGATTCTTCAGATCTTCCTGTGTACCTAACACAGTCTGTGTACCATAAGGATGGTGTGGGAAGAGGGCAGACAATACTGTTTCGTATACCTTACGCGGATCTTTGGTCAGTGACATGTTTTTTTCTTCGTACACTGTTTCCAACTCTGTGTGGAAGCCTCGAATGACGCAGTTTTCAAAACGGTCAGCCTGTATTTTAGCCCAGTTGTCTATCTGGTTGGCAGGGATATTTTCTACATAGACAGTCATGTCGAATCCGGTGTAGGCATTGGTCCCTTTAGCTCCGATGGCAGCCATTAGTTTGTCGTATTCATTAGGTATGGCAAATTTGGAAGCTTCGTATGACAGGCTGTCTATTTTATGATAGATGGCTGTACGTTCTGCTTCATCAGTTGTTTTACGATATATCTCGAACTGTTGCTCAATCTGGTCGAGCAAAGGTTTTTCGGCAGCATAATTTTGTGTACCGAACTTTTGTGAACCCTTAAACATCAGGTGTTCGAAGTAGTGAGCCAGTCCGGTGGTTTCTGCGGGATCGTTCTTTCCACCTACACGTACGGCAATAAAAGTTTGTATACGTGGTTCTTCTTTGTTCACGGTCATGTAGACCTTCAACCCGTTGTCCAGTGTGTAAATGCGTGCTTTCAACGGATCGTTGGGCACTGTCTCATAGCGGTAGTCTTTGGACGTAGCTCCACTCACACTTGTCACTATTAAGAGAAATAGCGACAGGCAGGATAGTTTTAGTAGTTTATTCATATCAATGATAACAATTTAGTTACAAAAGCAAAGGTAGCGGATTTTTGCGTATCTTTGTCCCCTTGAGACAGATAAAATGATTGAATAAAGTAATTTCAATCGTAAATTGTAAATCGTAAATTGTAAATCAAATGATTACTATTGAACAACTTAAAGACGTGAAAGAGCGCACTGATGCGCTGAGGAGGTATCTTTGACATCGACGGGAAGAAAATTCAGGTCGAAGAAGAACAATTAAGAACACAAGCTCCGGGTTTCTGGGATGATCAGAAACGTGCCGAAGCACAAATGAAGAAGGTGAAGGACTTGCAGAAGTGGATTGCAGACTATAATACAGTCAAGACACTGAGCGATGAGCTGGAACTGGCTTTCGATTTTTATAAAGACGAACTTGTTACCGAAGCAGAAGTGGATGAGGGTTATGCCAAAGCACTGGAAGCTGTAGAGAACCTGGAATTGAGAAATATGCTCCGTGGCGAAGCCGATCAGATGAGCTGTGTTTTGAAAATAAATTCCGGAGCGGGTGGTACAGAGAGTCAGGACTGGGCATCTATGCTGATGCGTATGTATCTGCGCTATGCCGAAACGAATGGATATAAAGCAACAATTTCTACCTTGCAGGAAGGCGATGAGGCAGGTATTAAAACTTGTACAATTCAGATAGAAGGTGATTATTCTTACGGTTATCTGAAAGGTGAAAATGGAGTACATCGCCTGGTGCGTGTTTCGCCATACAATGCCCAGGGGAAGCGTATGACTTCGTTTGCTTCCGTTTTTGTTACTCCGCTTGTGGATGATAGCATTGAGGTTAACATCGAGCAGGCACGTATTTCATGGGATACTTTCCGTTCGGGTGGAGCCGGTGGTCAGAATGTGAACAAAGTAGAATCGGGAGTTCGTCTACGTTACCAGTTTAAAGATCCTTATACTGGTGAGGAAGAAGAAATTCTTATCGAAAACACCGAAACACGTGACCAGCCTAAAAATAAAGAGAATGCGATGCGTCAGTTACGTTCTATCTTGTATGATAAAGAGTTGCAGCATCGCATGGCTGAGCAAGCGAAGGTAGAAGCCGGAAAGAAGAAGATTGAATGGGGATCACAGATACGGAGTTATGTGTTTGATGATCGGCGTGTGAAGGATCATCGTACTAATTATCAGACTTCTGACGTAAATGGTGTGATGGATGGGAAGATTGAGGATTTCATCAAAGCCTATTTGATGGAGTTTTCATCGGAAGAACAAAATTAATTTCCTTATCCTTCGTTGGATTGAATAATTATTCTTAGCTTTGTTAGCGTTGAACTTTAAAGCTAAAAACATATGGGTAAGAATAAGAAAAAAGTAACACACACAAAAAAGGAAGAAGAACAAGCCAAACGGGTTATTAAGATAATTTCAGTAGGACTCGTTATTCTGGCATTGGCCATGTTAATTGGATTTTCTTTCTTAGGATGATTTTATTCATCACAGATTATGTAGATGGTTTTCTGCATAATTTGTGATGAATTCTTTTTTGTAACAGCTTTGTAGCTCATTTGTCATAACGATGTACATCTATGCAGGTATCTTTGCGGCAAAATAAAGATTTTGACCGGAATGAGGAAACTGACTACAGCCATAGCTGGTTTATTACTTGCTATGATGGCTTTTGGACAAGTGAATGAAGAAGTTGTGGATGGCAAGAAGCTGAATAAAGAAAAAATGGAACTGCATGACTATTTGCCAGCCATCCATGGTACTGTTCGTGCTAAGTATGAGTATCAGACAGTTACAAATGAAAGCCGTTTCCAGGTGCGTAATGCACGTTTCAGCCTTACGGGCAATGTACTTCCTATTGTTGCTTACAAAGCAGAAATTGACTTATCAGATCAGGGTACTATCCGCATGTTAGATGCCTATACCCGTATTTTTCCGGTGAAACACCTTGATTTTACAATCGGACAGATGCGTGTTCCCTTTACAATTGATGCCCATCGCTCTCCTCATCAACAGTATTTTGCAAATCGTTCTTTTATTGCCAAGCAGGTGGGAGATGTGCGTGACGTAGGTGCTACGTTGGCCTATACCCGAAAAAATGCTGCATTGCCTTTTATCCTTGAAGGAGGTTTATTCAATGGTTCGGGACTTACTAATCAAAAAGAGTGGCAGAAGACGTTGAACTACTCCCTAAAAGGACAATTATGGTTTGCTAAAGGCTGGAATCTCACTTTAAGTACACAAATGATTAAACCGGAGGCTATACGTATCAACATGTATGATATCGGTATCTATTATGAAACAGACAAATTTCACATTGAAGCCGAATATCTATATAAGAAGTATGGTCACAGTTCTTTTGATGATGTACATGCTGTTAATAGTTTTGTAAACTATGATCTGCCATTGCACAAATTCTTTCATAAAATGTCGTTTCTCGTACGCTATGATATGATGAATGATCATAGTAACGGACTTGGAATGGACGAAACAACCCGTCGTCTTCCCATTACGGATTATGCCCGTAAGCGTCTTACCGGTGGGCTTACTTTTAGCTTTTCCAAGGCTTTCGTTGCCGATATCCGGTTGAATTATGAAAAGTATTTTTATAAAAAGGGTGGCATTCCTAAAGATTCGGAGCAAGATAAATTAGTTATCGAATTTATGACGCGGTTTTAGAGAAGTACGTACTCTTGTCTGTTTAAAGTACGTGTTTTTGTGTATAATAAGTACGTATTTAACTCACCCTTAAAATACTATTTTCTGACAGTATAAAGTGCATGTTTTATCAACAAAGTATAAATGATTTAATGGTTGAAAACCAGTATTTTATCTAAAAAAAAAGAATATCTCTGACTTTTGTTACCATTTTAAATTGGAAAATACCGAAAAGATAGTTGCGATTTTGACAAATAACTTTTAGATACAATTATAACCTTACCACCTTACCGTTCTATCACTTTATCACCCTATAACTCTATCACCTTATAACTTTTATTTCTATCTTTGCAGCATGGCACAGGAGATAGAACGTAAGTTTCTCGTTATCGGAGATTTTAAATCACAGGCTTTTGAGCAAAGTCGTATTGTACAGGGGTATATAAGCAGTGCCCGTGGACGGACGGTGCGTGTACGAATTCGTAACGGTAGAGGGTATCTCACTATCAAGGGAGCCTCTAATGAATCCGGAACCAGCCGCTATGAATGGGAGAAAGAGCTGTCTTTGCATGAGGCAGAAGAACTAATGAAACTTTGTGAACCGGGGGTAATTGATAAAACCCGCTATTTGGTTCGTAGTGGTGAACATATTTTTGAAGTCGATGAGTTTTATGGTGAAAACGAAGGACTTATTGTTGCAGAGGTGGAACTCAATGCTGAAGATGAGGCTTTTGTGAAACCTTCTTTTATCGGACAGGAAGTAACAGGAGATGTTCGTTACTATAATTCACAGTTGATGAAGAAACCATACACAACCTGGTAACGCTAACAAAATAATCTGTATATTTGTTCTTATTATTAAAAGGACACTGTATGGAGCAATTATATAACTATCTTCCGCGTGAACTGGTCACTTTTATTCTGGTGACTTTGTTTTCTCTTCTTATCGGTCTTTCCCAACGTAAAATCAGTCTGAAACGAGAAGGAGAGACGACTCTTTTCGGTACTGACCGCACCTTTACCTTTATTGGTATATTGGGATATTTACTCTACATTCTTGATAAGGCAGATATGCGTTTGTTTATGGGAGGAGGTTTGATACTGGGTATCTTGCTTGGTTTGAATTATTATGTTAAGCAATCTCAGTTCCACGTATTTGGTGTGACCACCATCATAATTGCTTTGATCACTTATTGCATTGCTCCGATAGTCGATACGCAGCCTTCGTGGTTTTATGTTATGGTTGTTGTTACCGTATTATTACTGACGGAATTGAAGCATACTTTCACCGAATTCGCCCAGCGTATGAAGAACGATGAAATGATTACCCTTGCCAAGTTTCTGGCTATTAGTGGTATCATTTTGCCCATGTTGCCTGATGAGAATATTATCCCGGATATCAACCTGACTCCTTATTCCATATGGCTGGCTACTGTGGTTGTTTCCGGCATTTCATATCTGTCTTATTTGCTGAAACGTTATGTGTTTCGTGAGTCCGGTGTGTTGGTTTCCGGCATTGTAGGGGGGCTTTATAGTAGTACTGCCACTATCTCTGTTTTAGCGCGTAAAAGTCGTAATATACATTCCGGTCAGGCAACAGAATATGTTGCTGCTATGTTGCTGGCAGTTAGTATGATGTTTTTGCGGTTTATGATACTGATCTCTATTTTCAGTCGTGAGATATTTCTGGATATTTATCCTTATCTCCTTATCATGGCATTGACTGCGGCAGCTGTTGCATGGTTTATTCATTCGCGAAGGAAGAAAACAGATGTCACTGAAAATGTGGATGAGGATGAAGACGGCAGCAATCCGCTGGAGTTTAAAGTGGCATTGATTTTCGCTGTGCTGTTTGTTGTGTTTACCGTTCTTACGCACTATACGTTGATTTATGCAGGCACGGGAGGGTTAAACCTTCTGTCGTTTGTTTCGGGTTTTAGTGATATTACTCCTTTTATTCTGAACTTATTGCAAAGTACAGGTACTGTCGCTGCGTTGGTGATCACAGCTTGTAGTATGCAGGCTATTGTGAGCAATATTATGGTTAATATGTGCTACGCATTGTTCTTTGCCGGGAAAGGGAGTAAGCTGCGTCCCTGGATATTGGGAGGATTCGGTTGTGTGATAGCGGTAAATGCGGTGGTATTATTAATATTCTATTTCTTGTAACCGATTGATCTTTTTATAATAAGAAAGTCCGGATGAAGCTTTTAACATCATCCGGACTTTTTTTATGATGGCTTTGAATAGGTTTCACCACAGAGTCCCACAGAGTTTTGTCGAGTTTTTTATTGTAAATCAGATAAATAGTACTCTGTGGAACTCGGTGTTACTCTGTGGTGAGTTCGATTCAAAATTTAATATCATTCATACTATTAACCAATAACTGATATTTAATGTAATTACCCTTTTTGGCCGAATATTTTGTATAGATTGCTGTGATATCCCCTTTTTGACCATTTTGGGGCAACGGTTGAAGTGCGAAGTTGGCATAACCGCTTACGCGTACAATATAGTTACCCGATGAGGTCGAAGTTCCTCCAAAAGAGAACCAGGATGAACCGTAATAACGTTGATTATTGTAGCTATAAGCATAAGTGGGTGTCAAGCCTTCACTCTCATAGAATTTATTGGTATAAACAGCCTCTGTTTGTCCTCCCGGATAGGTAACCTCCAGAAACTGAGGATATGTATCACCATCAAAAGTGCCGGCTTTATACTCCAAACCTTCAAAACGTACTAAACGTCCTAAAGCATCATCCGTAAGTTCTTTTTTGTAATTGGTTGCATTAACCACCAGTGTGTCTGCAGCAGTTAATTCTCCCAAGGCTCCCGGGAAAATGTGTGCGTTGACCAGAAGCTGTGTTTCCAGGTTACGGTTTGCATAACCCTTGGCAATGTCAGTAGCAGTAGGCATTCCTCCTACGCTTAACATATAGCGATAACTACCAATGGCCAATCCTTTGGTTTTTACAAAAATCTCTTGTCCCGGATGATAGAACACATAGTTACTAACCATCAGTTTGAGTTCGATGGCCGATTTGGATTCTTCATCGTAAATATATACTGATTTGTAAACGTTACCAGCTTGGTCGCTTGAGATTACTTTTCCATGTATTACATAATCTTCTGTTATTTCAAGCGTTTTGGCCAGACTTGTTTCACCACTACCATATACATCATAGAACAGTTGTTTGAAATCCTTGATAGAAATAATCTTCTCATTAGAAAAATCCTCTTTCGTCCATACTTTTGCAGGAGCAGGATCGTCAAAGTCATTGTAGCAGCCAGTGAAACTCAACACGACTGCTGCAATCATACATATTTTTACTATTTTGTTCATAGCTTTCATTTTTTATTCGTTACGTCATTTAGAAGCGGAAATAAATATTCATATAATAGGTCGTACCGAACATATAGAAATATTTCGAGTCGAACGGTTGATAAGTCTGATAGTTCTCATCTTTGTTCTTGAGCAAACGAATCTGTTCGTATCCACCGGTCTTAATATCTTGGTTGTTGAGCAGATTCTTTACTTCCAGGCTGAATCCAAGTGTGTACGCACGGTTAATGTACCAGTTCTTACCTACACTTGCATTGAATACACAAGCTGAATTGAATTTCTCCTGATGGCGCAACTCACGGATATCTTCTGCTGACATGTTACGTGATAATACAGCGTCTGTACGGTAGAGAGGACTCATAGACAGATACATATTATTATAGTAGTTCATATCAACGGAAGCATAAATATTATTACGGCTACGATAAGACAAACCAATATTCATTGCTGTCTGAGGGGTACTTTCTACACGGAAATTTTTCCAGTAAACTTTACCTTCATTTTTAATTTCTCCACTGTTATCCTGAATCTGTACATAATCGGGGTTAGAGTCGTAAGTAAACTGTCCCCAGCTTATAGCACCGTTCAGAGCCAATCCGGCATACAGAGGTATGGATGCGGCAACTTCCAGACCAAAGTGCTGCTTATCAATACCGCTCATGGCAAAGTTGGAGAAAGTAGATTCTACATCGTCATAGTAGGAAATAACCTTCGACTGATCCATAAATTTGGTATAATAACCTGATACACGTGCTTTAAAATCCCCCCAGCGGAAGTTATAAGATGCATCTACACCAAATACTTTTTCTGCCGAGATACCCGGAGTGACCGAATTACGTGTACGGGGAGATACGAATGCCGACTGGAATGCCGGAGCATCCTGCATATAAATAATGCTGGCATCAATAGAGTGAGCTGCCGAAAATTTATAATTGAAGTTGGCTTTCAGCTTATAAGTCAGATAGTTCTGCTTTTTAGAGTCACCCTGTGAATCATTTGGGAACAATCCTTTTTTCCATAAACCATGACGCCACAAAGTAGAATGCCCGATTTCACCACCGAGGTTTATACCAAGGCCTTTGAAGTTCGTTTCATACATCGCCCAGGCACGTGCAGTGAGGTTGTTTCCGTAATAGTCATAACTGTATTTATCACCTTCTTTGGCAGCGCGTGCATGTCCATATTTCTCATAGTAATCCATATCGTTCTGATAAGGAATAGGATTGAGACCACCCATGTCGCGTTCTGCAAACTTATCCACATCTACCCAGTAATCACCGCCTAACAAATCTTTTACTTCGCTGTAGTATTCGGTACGGTTACGGCGTAAGTTCACTCCCCCATTAATTTTAGAGCTATTACGGAGAATGTGGGAAAACTGTGTGTAGAAATTCCAGTCCAACTGATCGGTATGGCGTTCTTCAATCATGTTGATGGCACGACGTCCGGAACCATACAATGAATTTTCCGGCTGGTTGCGGTTGATGTCATACAATTGGTCCCAATTGATGTGACGAATATTGTCTGTATTGGCACGCCATGCTTCATCGAGCCATGCACCTATTTCCGTACCATTATAAAAGCTTGGCAGATAACGGTAGTAGTCGGGGCGTGGGTCCGGACCGCCGTACCAGGTTAATGCAGAATAACCATTCTGGCCAAATCGCAGTGAACTGGCAACGTTTAATTGCGAACGATCATTAATATCAAATGTGTAATTAAGCATTGCAATGGGTTCGTGATAATTACGTACGCGTGCATTGCGGCGTTTACCATCCTGCCATCCCCAGTTTGGGTTGTAGTAATTGTTTCCTACCAAGTCATAGGCTTCCTGAGTGGATGCTTGTTGCGCTCCACGTTCTGTAGGAGCACCTAAGATGGTTAATCCAAGACGATGCTGAGGATTAAATTGTTTCTCAATAGAAGCAAAGTATCCGAAAGCGTTATAGTAAACACCGTCTACATAAGAATTACCTCCCTGACGGGTTGATACGGAGAAGGCATAGGACCAGCCATTGTCCTGTTGGCCGGATGAATAGGTCACCATTCCGCGAAAACGGTACATGGAGTTACCATTTACTACACTTGCGCGCAAGCCTTTACGCATCTGTGAAGGGCGGGTATTGATATTAGTTGTACCGGCAATACCACCGATTCCCATATCCCCCATATTCAGTCCGGAAGTTATCTCCTGGTTACGTGTTGCGTCATTCAGACCGCTCCACAATGACCATGGAGTATATCCTGTCATTGCATCATTGAGCTGAATTCCGTTCATGTAAACGTCTGAATATTGAGAGTCATAACCACGGACGTTGAATCGCATTTCACTGAATTTATAAGATGCAATGTTGTTGAAGACATCTTTTGATGCAGACAATGACGAAGGCAATGATTGTGCATCTTCAAGTGTTTCGGTATCGAACTCTGTAAAGATGGCATCATCCATCATCGGAGTAACGTTATCAGGAACCATCACCACATTATTGATATCTCTTATCATCTTGTCTACACGAACAGCGATGGTGAGTGGTTCGAACTCTGCAGCTTCAAAGGTAAGAGAGTATTCACCTTTTGCTAAATTTTCAATCTCAAAATTACCTGTAGCATCGGTCTTTGTCGTCACGTCTCCCGGTGTCAAGGTGACCTTTACACCGTCAATAGCCGCACGTGTAGTACGGGAAACGACCTTACCCTTGATACCACCATACTGCGCATAAGCGGTTAGTGATAGCAAAGATAATACCATAATTAGGAATGTTTTTATTCTCATAAATATTAAAGATTTTTATTTACCTATATAGATATATACGGGGAAGTGGTCACTATAACCACCCTGGAAATTATTGCCTACATATGTGCGCAATGGATATCCTTTAAACTGTCCCTCTTTTTGTATCATATAACTTTGTTTGAAAATATTGCCATAGAATTTAGAACCGGGAGCCTTTTGAAGCTTAAGTTTGCCGGTAGAACCTGTGGCAAGATTTTCTGTTACTACGATATTATCGAAGATATTCCATGCATCACCATAAGCCAGTGTTCCATATCCTGCTTTAAGCATATCGGCATAAGGATCATAGAGGTCTCCTTCTTTGAGGTCTTTTAATTTGAATTTTGCTCCCAACCCTTGTGCAATACTCTTGTCTGTAGGATCATCATTAAAGTCGCCCATTGCTATCACTTTTGTGGCCGGATTAGCTCTCAATACTGAGTCTGCAATGCTACGCATCTGTTCTCCTACCGCGATCCGTTTGAATTCGGAAGCTTCTTTGCCTCCCAGACGCGACGGCCAGTGCGCTACCATAAAGAAGAACGGTTCATCTTCGATGGTTCCCCACATGGTGAGAATATCACGTGTCTTGAAGTTGGGCAACGAAGGAATGACTGTTTTCACCGGATATTGTCCTTCTATTTTAAATACGTCAGGACGATACAGGAATGCTACGTCCACTCCACGTGCTTCGGGAGAATCGAAGTGTGCGATTCGGTAATTACCCGGAGCAAGTTTAGGAGTAGCGATAATATCCTCTAATACGCCACGGGTTTCTACTTCTGAAACACCAATTACAACCGGATAATTTTTATCAATGGCAGCGATGTCAAAAAGCACCCGTTCGATATTACTGAGCTTCTTGTTATATTTGGTTGTATTCCATTTTTTAGGTCCTTCGGGAGTAAACTCGTCATCCAGAACTTCAGGATCGTTGATCGTGTCAAAGAAATTCTCGATGTTGTAGAAAACTACTTTATAAGGCTTCTGTGCGAAACTGAACGAGATCAGTAACACAAAGAAAATTGAAGGAATTAATAGTTTTTTCATACGTCAGAATATTAGTTGATTCCCCACTGTGTAGGGTTGTTTTGTTGTTTTACAGTTGCTGATACTTGTGGGAAAAACGTAAAACCTGTTTTTGCTTCAATATCTGCTACTGATGTACAAATAGACCGGGGAGGTTCAATATTACCATAAGATTTTTGTTCCACCCAGAATCCGATAGAGATAAGTTCACTGTCCGAACAATCCTTGATAGCCTTACCTGTCGAACCACTTTTGGTGCGCAACAGAACTTTATAGTAGTTCGTTGGAAGTGATACTACATTGCCGGCTCCGTCAAATGTGGTTGCATTGGAATTAAAAATGGCACCGGTTACTACATATAAAGTATCGGAGCATTTGTTTCCACGGACCCTGGCTTCGAGCTTTGCCCACATGTCTTGATTAAGACGATTCAACTGTGGAGTCATATTTGACATATAGAAAGTTTGAGCATTCAATTCATCAGTAGCCAAACGATCTGCCGATGGTAATTGGTGTCCACGATCATAGGAACCTCTGTATGATTTGTCTACACAGTTTGCCTGGTAAGCAATAGGAACAATAGGATCAAAAGCCCATGGATCTGTACGTTTGACATTTCCTAAATAGGCATTATGTATTGGATATGCTACCCATAATGCAGCTTTCTTTATCTTATCGAAACAGATAGAGTAATTACGAACTTTTTTATTGTTGCTTATTGGACCGTAATGTGTGACGTATTGATAATTTGCATTCTCCTTAGGTGCCGGCAGTTCTGCCCAAGCTCCGAATGGCGGTAAGTTTTGTTGCGATTCGGCAAGTTGTACCAAGGTGAAAGTCTGTGCTTCTCCACCCGCAAAGCGGAAAGAGATTTTGGCTTCACGTTGATTATTTCCGGTATTGCTTTTGTAGTATACATATAGTACATTAAGTCCACTGTTTACTACACCGCTCTTGGTAGAATTCGTATAGTCTTTACTACTGAATGCACACCAGGTATTTCCTTCGACAACTTCTGCGTCCCACTCAATGCCTGTTGTCCCTGTTATGATGATTGCCGAAGAACCCTCGGACGAACTTACTGTCGAAGATATTTTCCAGTAAGCAACATTCGGCTCTTGTGATACTTCCGGATCATCACTGCCACAGGCTCCTGCACACAGCATTAATACTGTGAGTAAGGTGGTGTGTATTACAGCTGTATAATATTTATGAATTGATGTCATTTAAATAATTGAAAAAGGGATGTTGAGAGATTATAAAACCTTGGAGAGGTGAAACACATCTCCAAGGATTGTCTTCTCATTATTTGTTTAAATTACTCGTAAGTGAGTTCCCATTTTGTGAATTGGGCATTGTGGGTACTGCTAATATAAATTCTGTACTTTGTATTAACAGCTGTTCCCGTCAAGTTATAGGTATAGTCCATATTACCTTCTGCCTGATCCCATTTAATGGCTTTGCCACCAGCTACTTCTGTGTTAGAACCATCTACAATAGCTACCATGACAGCAACAGATGCTCCGCTACGGGTTGTAACAGTGACTTTAGTTAATTTTTTGTCAGCGATGGCTGGCAATTCTATATAGGCTCCTTGTTTCCCATTTATAATATAAGGAATATTACTATTCATAGCCTGATAATATCCGTTACCAGTTGAACCGGCAAATACATAATCATGACCACCGAATGAGAATGTTGCTGCCTCTACTTTTTTATTTGCAGATAATTTAGGGAACGTACTTGGATAGTTGTCTGGAACCGTAAGATCAACAGTGAGAACGGTTTGATTTCCACTACCTTGTCCGGAAACACTTACGGGAACTGTTACTGTGTTACCGTTGGTAAGTGAGATGGATAACGTTTGATTTACCGGATTGGTACTATTGTTAGCTTTGGCAATAACTGTAACTTTATTACCATCTACTTCGGAGGATAATATGTCACTTAACCCCTCTGTAGAGATTGTATTACTCCCTTGATTAGCGATTTCAACAGTCAGAATTTGCGTTCCGCCTGTAGCAGGGAAACTTACTGGTGAAGGAGTTACAGAAATGATTGTAGGATCAGTTGAATTGAACCCTATTACGTCTTGCAGATTACGTGGCACAAGCTGGCTGTTGTTTTTGTAAACAGCTGCTAAACCAGTTATATCACTCTCTGTTTTTACAAATGGGCGATTAGCAAAGGCTGGTGAATCCTCCTTACAGAATACTGCAAAATTAACTCCTCCTGCAGTAAATGTATGAGTATCTGCACTTCCCCAAACACCTGCACTTTCTGGTGTTGCATTTTTAATTGTAACAGTCATGCCTTGGAATGCAGCAAGTTTATCCGCAGTAATGATAGTTGGAGTAATGGTTGTTGCTGAGCTGAGTTTTTCAACCTTAGCCCAATTGTCATCTTTAGAACCGGTAACTTCGTACATACCATTATAATTAACTGTTTTGGCAAGACCTTTATAGAGAGTAACTTTTACTTTATCTCCTTGGGTAAGTTGCAGTGCAGCAGGATCAACCTGACTTCCAAATAGTGTAATGCCATTGCCTGCAGTAGTTGCTCCTTCTGTTGCGAGAACGAGGTTGTTAACTGTATAGTTTCCTCCTTCAGTGTTACTTTGTACAATAGCTTCGAATGTACGATCGAAAGTAGCATCTACTGGAGTTTGCGTTGTAGTCATCATTCCGATAAGTTCAGGAATGGTAATTGGTTTTGTTTCTGTCGGTTCCGGTGGAGTAACATTTCCTAAATCTATTTCTTGTCCACCATTACCTGTGGATAGTGTAATATCATCAAGGCGGAAAGCAGATGCTGCTAAAGCAGTGAACTTGATGTATAATTTTGCAGAAGCTTGTTTTAACGTAAAGTTGGATGTTGCAAAAATCCAGTAAGGAGATTTTTCATCACCATTATTCTTTGTATAATTTACAGGAACCCAGTTCGTTCCATCGGCACTTAACGATAATATGAATTTGGACGGGTCAAAAGTGTTATCATATTCAGTAGCTCCTTCCGGTTTGTAGGAATAGCTGGCACCAAATGTGAGTCTTAAATTGGTTTGTTCTGCGTTTAGAGTAATATTATTTATTTGGAAGTCAGCAGGTAATGTTCCAAAGAATACAACATTGGGGCCTGAAGCACCTTCGTATGCATTGGCATTGGATAAACCGGATGCACGCACTGTTGCTTTTTGTCCTGAATAAGTGACGTCGGCAACACCCATACCCGTTTTAGTCCATCCTTGATAAGCATCTACATAAGTAGGAGGATCTGTGATAGTTGTTGTACCGACAGTTTCGTGATAGATAACTTCCACAGGCGCAATATTGCCACTTTTGATCTTCACTGTTTCTGTCATCAATGGACCTACTTTATTTGAAATCTGGATTTCAACGCTTGCCTCATCTGTGATATTTTCCGGGATACTAACTTGAATCGTTGCAGAACCATCTCCTTCAGTTGCAGAAAGAGTTACCCAGGATTTGTCATCTTTTACGGTTGCTGTCCAATGGCGATTGGTCGAAATCTCAAAAGATGATTGGCTGCCTTCGGCAGGAGTACCGTCTGTAGTAAAAATCAGATTTGTTGGAGAGACTTCCAGATAGGGAGCCTCGGTGTCGTCATTATCGTCAACACAGCTCACAAAGGCCGTTGTGGCAATTAAGAGCATTGTTCCAAAAAACAACTTCAGAAAATTTAGATTCTTCATTGATGTTTAATAAATAAAAGTTAATATTGTAGGCGTTTTTAATTTAAATTTTCGCCGTAAAGCAAACAAAGATATATTATTGAGATGAATAAACAAAGCTTAGCTATCTTATTTTATATTACATTTTGGTTAAATTTTTGCCTCTAACCGCGGAAAAACTTACATGAGTATGTCAAATTGATAGCTGTTTACCTCTTTTAATTACTTTCATTTTTAAATTAAATAACAAATTACAGTTTTAATTGTTTAGAAAAACTTTAAAAATACTTATTGCTTTAATTTTGCTTGACCTATATTGATTTTATTTATTGTTTTCAGAATTCTGTATATGTTTGATAAAAAACTTACAATACTCAGTTGTAGTTTGTACCCTAGATTGATGATATATAAGTAATGTTAATATGGAAATTGATCCATACTTGTTGTTATTTGAGAATTTGAAAAAGAATTAATGTATGAGAATATATCTTATTTGCTGATAAAAAAATAGAACAAATATTATAGCTTTTAAATGGCTGAAAATCAGCGTGGTAAAGCTGCTTATTTTTCTCTACGAGAAACGACTCGAAACTCTACGAGGAACGGTCCGAAACTCTACGGAGATCGGGGCGATTCTCTACGACAAACAGATCGGATGTTTGTAATGTTTTACATTGCTCGCTCCGGGTTGGGGGAAAGTTGTCTTTTTGTGTAATTAAAAAGTATTGCTTGGATGAGGTCGATTTTTTTTAAGTACAGTTTTACTGTATAAGATTGTACATTTTTGTATGGCAAGAGTGTACAATCTTGATATGCAAAAGTGTACATTCTTATATGATAAAAGTGTACATTCTTGTAGTTGTTGATTATCAGTGTTTTATAGTGAGTGTTTTAATCAAATCTCCTGGTTTTCTTTATAAATCTCGGTTTCTTGTGTATCAGTTATTTTCTAAAGATGTATTCTTTGATATCTTTTCAGCTCTCTTTTTACTTTCTTAACTCCGAATGTTTCGTAAGAGGAAATAAACTGCCTATTTTTGTCGCAACACTATAAACAAAGACTATGACATCTGTCTTAGTAAACTATAAATTAGAACCGACAACAACATGAAAAGCAAGTTACTACCATTATTGATGCTCTTTATTGTATCAAATGCAGTCTATGCACAAAACACGACATCTCCTTTTTATACACTAAAAGGCGTACTTCTTGACTCTTTAACTCTGGAAGGTGAACCCTATGCTACCATTAGGATTGTGAAAAAGTCGCAGCCGGATAAGGCAGTAAAGATGGCAGTTACCGATATGCAAGGAAAATTTCAGGAAAAGATTAATGCTGTGCCGGGTATTCATACGATTACGATTACCTCTATAGGAAAAAGTACTGTGATTAAAGATTTTGAGGTGAAAGTGAATGAGAAGATTATTGATTTGGGCACTTTGTACACTTCGGAAGCCACCAATGAACTGGGAAGTGTTGAGATCGTTGCGCAGAAACCGTTGGTGAAAGCTGATATAGATAAAATAGAGTATAATGTGCAGGATGATCCGGACTCTAAAACCAATACAGTACTGGAAATGTTGCGTAAAGTCCCTTTGGTAACGGTGGATGGCGAGGATAATATTAAAGTTAATGGTAGTAGTAGTTTTAAGATTCATGTGAATGGGAAACCGGATAACATGATGAGTGACAATCCGGTGGATGTTCTCAAAAGTATGCCGGCCAATACGATCAAGCATATTGAAGTAATAACAAATCCCGGTGCGAAATATGATGCTGAAGGAGTAGGCGGTATTCTTAATATCGTAACGATAGGAGGGAGTGGATTTAAAGGATATACGGCAACTTTTAGTGGTAATGTAAGTAATACGGGAGGTGGTGGAAGTTTGTACACTACTATAAAAAAGGAGAAACTGACCCTTTCTGCACGTTATAATTATAGTGCTAACAATAATCCTCGTAGCTATTCAAGTTCTACTCAGCGGCAGAAACAGGAGTCTGCCAATAAGGAGACGGTAATTTTGTCTGATGGTTCCAATAAAGGAAAAGGCAATTTTCAGAGTGGTAACCTGGAGGCAAGTTATGAGATAGATACTCTGCGTCTGGTAACAATGGGATTTGGTATGTATGGAGGCAATAATGATAGCAATGGATATAACGAATCAATAATGAGAAATGCTGATCCGGCTTCTTCGGAAAGTATTTATTATTCATACAAGAACGATAGTGAAAGTGATGGTTCGTGGTATTCTATCCGTGGGAATGTCGATTATCAGCGTACATCAAAAAAGGTAAAGGAGCGTATGTTCACCTTATCTTATAAAGTGAGTACGCGCCCTCGTACCTCTAATTCAAAATTAGGCTATACCATTAATCATGTTGAACCCGATTGGGAAGATTATGTGAATACTGTTCTTGATGGACATAGCTCTGATGAAAAGCAGAATAGTTCGGAGCATACTTTTCAAGCAGATTATACGACTCCGATAGCTAAAATACATACGCTTGAAACAGGTGCGAAATATATTATTCGCAATAATAAAAGTGATAATAACCGTTATGACAAGGTAGGTGAATATGATGCGGACCGCAGTAGTCACTACAAACATCTGAATGATATACTGGCCGCATATGCCGGGTATGCTATTAAGGTGAAGAAATTTTCGGGCAGGGCCGGTATACGTTATGAACGTACTATGCAGGATGTGAAATATACAGAAAAACCGGAAGAGAGTTTTAATGTGAATTTTGATGATTTTATACCTTCGGCAAGTTTGGGTTTTAAAATTACAGAAATGTCGAATGTCCGTGCAGGTTATAATATGCGTATCTGGCGACCAAGTATCTGGTACTTGAATCCGTATTTGAATGATGCTAATCCATCTTATATAAGTCAGGGAAATCCATCGTTGGAAAGCGAAAAGAGCCATTCTTTCAATATTAGTTATAGTAATTTTACGCAGAAGTTTAATATTAATATGGCGTTGAACTATTCGTTCAACAATAATGGTATAGAGCGGATAACAACTCTGATGAATGATAATGATATTCCTGGATTGAAAGAACATACCGGTAAGGAGGTACTTTATTCTACTTATCAGAATTCAGGTAAGAATAGCAGTCTTGGATTAAGTGGTTATGTAAACTGGAATGCTTCGCCTAAAACGCGTGTTTATATGAATCTGTGGGGAGATTATTCACGCATGGAGAGCCCTTCTCAGGGATTGAAGAATAGTGGGTGGAATTTATTTGCATACGGTGGTGTGCAGCAAACATTGCCGCTGGAGATCCGGCTGAGTGTAAACGTAATGGGAAGTACACCTTATGTCTCTTTGCAAGGCAAGGGAAGTAGTTATTATGACTACAGTATTAGTGTGAACCGCTCTTTTCTTAAGGAGAAGCGTCTGACAGTGAGCGCTTTCGCCGGAAATTTCTTTAAGAAATACATGACGAATAAAAATATGGTGAACGGAGATAACTTCTGGCAGGAGAGTTCCTACCGATACTCTCGCCAGCGTTTTGGTATGAGCATAAGTTATCGGATTGGTGAGCTGAAAGCCAGTGTGAAAAAAGCTGCGCGTACCATTGAGAATGATGACGTGAAGGGTGGTGATGGCGGCGGTGGCGGCCAAGGTGGAGCAAATTGAATAACAGAAAAGCCTGCATTTTTTCGAAAAATGCAGGCTTTTCTGTTTACGCTACAATCCTTCTGATAGAATCAGGTAATAATTACATATCCTGACTCATCTTATTTTGTGGAATGCACGGAGCGTGACTCTGTTCTTCTTTCTGTATATTTATTTTTTTTGCCATTTCAAATTTTACTTTCAACTCCGTCTTTTCTTCTATCAACCGTTCGATTTTTAAATCCTTTTCCCGTAGATATTGAATTAATTCCGCTAATGATGGACTGTTCTCTGTTTTCGTAGTTGTTTTTTGCTTGATCATCTCTCCTTTTCCGGTTATTAACCATTCTGCATCGACCCAAGTAAATGTTTGAAGTATCTTGGCCAAAATATCAAATCCAGGCTTATTTCTCCTTTGTACAACTATTCCTCTAATTGTTTGATCTACAACGCCTATCTTTTTCGCAAAAGAAGAGACATTCAGATCTGAGTAGTTTATTATTTCTTGTAATCTATCAATTATATCCATACTATATTAAAAAAATAATCAATTAATTGTTTTGTTATATCAAATAAATGTTTGATATTTGCGCCGTAATAGGGCTATGCTACGGCTAAATTACTAAAAAAACGGCATTGATAATACATGTCGTCCAACTTTTAAATGATTGATGAGTAGCAGTTTGGGAAGAATTTACACAATAGCGACATATACGAAACTTAGTGTTTAATAATATATTATTAATGTAATTTTTTAACTTATGAGAAAAAAGTTTGTAACTGTGGCGCTCTTAGGAACGCTGATTTTTACATCTACGAATTTCGTTGGATGCAAGGATTACGACGATGACATCAACAAGCTGCAAGAACAGGTTGATGCTCTGAAGTCTATTTCTATTTCAGATTTAGCATCTCAATTGCAATCACTGAAGGATGCCAATGGCAATCTGAGTGTCGCAAATGCTAAGATGGAAGCTGCTATTGCTGAGATTAAGACCAACATTGAAGCATTGAAAGAAGCAGATAAGACTCTCACCAGTCTGGTGAACGGGAAGGTGGATCAGTCTACTTATCAGGCAGCCATTAAAGAGTTGAATGAGAAATGTACTGATTTGGCTAATAAAGTAGCTGCTTTGGCTTCTTTAGAAACTGCCGTTAATGATTTGAAGGCAAACAAGGTTGACAAGTCAGTGATCGACGAGTTGAAAAAGACGATAGAGAAATTGCAGAGCCAAGACTCGGATTTTGCTACCAGAATCGGCAAACTGGAAAATACGGTTGAGAGTCTGAATACTGTGTTGGCAGGTAAGGCTGACCAAACTACAGTTGCTGCATTGTCAACAGCTATCGACGAGTTAAAGAAAAGTGTTGCTGGGGTTGATACAAAAATAGCAGCTGCGCTTGATCCGATTCAGAAAAGCATAACTAAATTGCAGGAAGATCTTGCAAAGAAAGCTGATGCAGCTACCGTAGCCGCTGATATCGAGAAGGTGAAGTCGGAAATGACAGCTGTTACCGATGCTCTTAAAACAGAAACTGCTGCTAATCTGGCTGCTGTGAAAGCTGAATTGGTTGGTAGAATTACTGCTTTGGAAACAGCTAAAGGACAGATGGATGTTCAGATCGGTAAACTGGAAACAGATATTACTGCATTGAAAGAGCGTATTACTAAACTGGAAAATCAACCGGCTACAGATCTTAATGCTGTAAAGGCTGATATTGCAGCTAATAAGACAGCAATTGACGGCGCTTTGAGTACCATTGGTAGTATTCAGGGAACCATTACCGGCATTGAGGATAGACTGGATGGGCTTGGAACAGAAGTAGGAGCTGTAAAGAAATACATTGATGAAGCCAATTCTACATTGAGCACTGCTATTATTTCACAAATTACCAGTGATATAGCAGCTGCCGTAAGTAGTTTGCAGAGTGAATATGCACAGGCAGATGCTGAGCTTGCTACACGTATTGAGACGTTAGAAGGACTTGATACATTTGATAAAACAGATTACGATGCGTTAAAGTCCAGTCTCAATTCTTTGAAGGAGACTGTAGGTGATGAGAAATCTGGTTTGGTTAAGGATTTAAAAGATCTTGAGTTGAAAGTAAGTAATTTGATTACAGATGCACTTGCAGCGAAAGGTGAGGGAACTATTGATGCGGCTATTGCTAAGCAGATTCAGAATACGCTGGAGAACAGTGCTGTTATCAAAGCTGCTATTGAGGCTGCAATTTCTGATGTAACAGGTAAAGTTGATAAGATAGACCAGGAGTTGAATTCTGTATTGGAACGTATCCAAAGTATTGTATTTGTTCCTCAGTATAAAGATAACAGTGGTAATGCTATCGTTCCTGTTTATAAAATAGACAATAAAAACGGTACAGTAGAGATGAAATTCCGTATTTCACCGATTGATAAAGTTGCAGAATTAGTAAAATTGGGAACTGCTAATCCTGGAATATTCTCATTCTACAAAGAAGATGCACTTCAATCAAGAGCTACAAGTGAGAATGCATTGGTTGCTACGGAGGTTAAAGCCGGAACAGATGCAGGTACAATTGTTATTAAGGCAGAGGTTAGCAATAATTTGGCTGCTACCAGTTCTACAAGTTATTATCCGGTTGCATTAAAACTTTCTACATCGAAAGAGTATGGCACAGCAGAAACTCCAGATACCAAACCGATAAATGACATTACTACTGAATATTTCAATGTATCTGTGAAAGATATTACATCACAGGTATATTCTCTTGCTGCAAATCAAACCATATTGTATACTGATGTTGCAGAAAAAGCAGTTAACTCATTAACTGTAAACGTAGACTATGGTGTTGGTAGTTTGACATTGGCTCAATGTGGATTTACACAAAATTTAGTAATATATGCAGTAAAATGTAGTGGTACTTGGGTTAAAGTCGGATCTTTGTCGCAAGCTAATAAAGATGAAATTAAAGGTAAGGGATTTGAAGTAGTAGGTAATACTGCTGTGAAATTGATTAGTCCAATTGATATCAACAGAGTGGATAATGAACTGGAAGTTCAATTGGCTGATAATGATATCTTTGGTACTACTGGATCATCGGCACCTGAAAAGACATTCGATGTAACTTATAAAATTGTTAAGAACGATGTTGGTGCTACTATCGATTATAGTGCTATTACTAAAGCCGCTCTTCAAAGTGGTTCTGATACTTATTTCGATGTAAATGCTCAAGGTGAGTTTGTTTGGAAGAATACTTCTTCGGATGGAGCTCAAACATTTATAATCAAAGCAGAGAAAGCTTCTAAGTTTACTAATAATCTTATTGATGGTGCTACTGCTGCAGAAATATTGGCTGCAATTGAGGGTACATTACCAGCAAATATTGAGCATAAGATAGGTGCTGATGACGCTGGAATTACTGAACCTACATTCACGTTCGATGTTGCTGGTGATAAGATCATAGTTGCTTTACCTGCAAATGCAGAGCGTAAGACTTATGCAATGAGTACAATCTATAACACTGGTCTCTACGGTAAGATTGTATTGAAAGCTACTTTGAAACTTGCTTATCCTACTGCTAAGCAATTGTGGAGCCATAATCAAGAGCGCTGGACAACTGATGGAGATTATTTTGTGAACTATACACCTGATGTAAGTGGTGCTCCTTATTATATTGAACATGATCTCAAGACCGGTTACGTTTATTCACCAGTTTACGCTTCTGGTGTTTCATATACTTATGAATTAGTTCCTAACGGTGTATCAGTACTTCCTGCTGGTATATCAATAGTTAGTGGTAGCAACGGTAATAGTGTTCTTAAATTTACAAGAAATGTGGATTTGAGTAAATTCAGAGTTAAGTTTACAGCTATAATTGGAACACATGTAGCTCAGACTGAAACATTTGATGTTACAATGACTTATCCGATTACAGATAAGATTGCTATTCCTACTACATCTTTGGAATATGGAAAAGCCGGTATTGAATCACATGCAGGACTGCCTATTTTCAAAGGCGTTAATTTGGTAGATAGATTTAATACCCCTGTCATAAAAGATGGTAAGATTGTTACTTCTCCTGCTTGGGGTACTGCTTATGGTTTGACTGGCGGAACTAATAGTGGAAATGAGTATGTTTTGACAGATGGTGTCCGTTACGTCATCAAGAAAGCTGTACTTGAAAATGGTGACGCTATGGCACTCTCAAGTTTTGAGATTGCTAACGACGGTAAATTCCATTTGAAAGAAAACAACTTGGCTAAAAAAGTAACGGTTACTGTTCAAATTAAAGTGACTTATACTTATGGTACTGTATTAAGTGATGAGTTTGCTATTACTTTGGAACCGACATTATAATATAGGCGTTCTCTGACAATTTAATATTGCGGTCTTATCAATAGAGAGACTTCCCCGTTGAAGTCTCTCTATTTGATCAACCAGAAATTTAATGATGATTATTCATCTGAAGATCGTCAGAAAACGATAGAATTATATGAGTTCAGTAATAATAAATATATGATATATTGTTTGTTTCTGAAATTACTTCTTGCGATAAGCCGTAATTTCAACAATCAGGCTGCTATATTTCATCTCTACCAGATGGCCTGATTGTATTTAGGCAAAAGGGTACTTCCTGTTCATCCCGGAAGTACCCTTTTATATTCATAGATGATAATGAAATAGTGTATTATAATAAAATATTTAATATTGATAAATATGATATCCAATGAAGCAAAAATTGACCCTACTGTCTTGATAGGTGAAAATACTTTTGTTGAAGAGTATACTATAATTTCTTCCGACGTGAAGATTGGCGAGGAATGTAAAATCCATCGTCATATTTTTATTGATAAGGGGGTAAAAATAGGTAATCGAGTTAAAATTCAAGATAATGTGATGATACCTTTTGGCGTGACCATTGATGATGGGGTTTTTATCGGTCCTTCTGTCTCTTTTACGAATGATAAATATCCCCGTTCGATAAACGAAGATGGAACTTTAAAGAAAAGTTCCGATTGGAGTGTGGGTGAAAGTTATATTGGCTATGGAGCATCCATTGGCGCGAATGCGACGATTGTATGTGGAGTTACCATCGGCAGATGGGCGATGATAGGTGCAGGAGCGGTAATTACGAGAGATGTTCCCGAATATGCTTTGGTTGTGGGAAACCCGGGGCGGATTGTCGGGAGAGTTGATAAAAACGGGTATCCCGTGAAAACAAAATAGAATAATAAAAAAATAGTATGGCAAAACAGAATGTGACATTATATAATATAATGATAGGAACGTGCAGTGACTTGGACGCTATCGGACTTGATACGCGGATAGTTAATGCCGTTATGCAATGGAACCAGGCAAATCAGAAGGGGTGTGTATGCTTAATGCCTCGGCATTGGAAAATAAGCTCAGCCCCTTCGTCTGGAAAGAAGCCTCAAGAAATTATCAACGAACAGATTACTAATCAATGTGATGCTTTAGTTGTTTTTTTATGGACACGGGTTGGCAAAGGAGTTGAAGAGGAAATCCAAAGATATATGGATGCGGATAAGCCTGTTTTACTCTATTTCTATGAGGGCGAAGTTGCTTTTGAGCATATGAATAATACTAAAATGAGTGGAATTAAAAGGTTTAAGAAAAAATATGCCGATAAAATGTTGTTCTCTCCTAAAGCTATACATTCTCCAGAAGAAATTGAAGGCAAGTTGTTGATGGGACTGAATTTCTGCTTAGATAGGTTGAAAAACAATAATCTGCGCTCTATTGACGAAGGACTGAAACGAGAGTTTACAGTCAATGACAGCGAGGAGGTGTCTGTAGTGGATTTTACTTTTTCCCAATATGAAAGTCGTAACTTTACCGTTGCGAATAGTAACCGGACTTTTGTTTGGGAGGTTCCCGAAGCATACGTCCAGCCGTTGACTGACAAGCTATTCCTTCAGAATGATAATCCTGTGGCTGCTCAGAGGGCTTATTCGAAGGTTAAGACATCCGATCCGGAAATGACGGCGAAGTTGTATACTTTCCTTCATGAAAATTTCGGTAATCTGGATATCGATTCGCTTTTGAAAGATTGCGCCCGGAAAGCGGCTGAGTTCTTTCTGGCAAAAGATGGTACGAACAATTTTAATGGGTCGGTTCTTGGAGTGTATCATATGAGCCGGAACCGGACTGTTGTGGGGGAATTTCCAATAATCAGCCTTAAACTGTATACGTCCGATTACTTTACTTTCAGGTTTATGAGCATATTGTATCAGGAACTAAGGAGGTACAATTCCAGAGTGTTTGTTGTCAGGACGCCCGAAGATGTGAATCGGCTCGTTCCTTTTTTTAATTCGATAGGTATCGGAGGGTTTGTTTGTTTCAATAGGGGCGAGGGTATGGAATTTCTGTTTTCTTGTAGGGGAAAGGGTATTGCTTGCGAAGGACAATGGCATTTCACGTACGACGAAACTTTTTCTTTGATGGACCAGTCCAGGCTGGAGAAAGTATGGACGTTTGATTACAACAGGTGTCTGATGCGGGGATTAAGAGAGGAAATTGGAGTAGACACAGGTAGTTCTGCATTAATAAATAATTCAATTAATGGCTTCACTGATATTATGGTCATTGCAAACGGAGAACGGTTTGAATTTGAAATATGCGGATATGTTTATATAGGGTTTAGTGAAACTTATACCTATCAGGAGCTTATAGAGAAATATAAAATAGCTCCTGATGCGAATTGGGAATCAAGCGCAATGGTTCCTGTCAATATCAGTGACATAGAACGATTTATCGGAAGCAGGAACATGACTCCGGAAAGCAGGGTGTTGATAAAGCGTTTAAAATCAAGAATCAAGGTAGGAAGCTTGTCGTTTTAACGAGAACTTTATTTTATCCGAATTATTTTCTTTGTATAATATAAGTTTTACAGGTAGATGAATAATTGTAAAAGTATCCCTGTTCTCTTCTTTTTGAGAAGAGAACAGGGATACCCTTGTTATTGATGCAAATCAGTAGTTGGATATTTAATTCAAATCTGATTAATAATGAATCAGTTTACCATAGAACACAGAAATTGATTCAAAACTGATGAACGAAGTAACGGCTATACCTTTTCTTTTTTAAGCCGGCTTGTTGAATCCTAACTTTTTCAATCCTGCCTGAACATCCGGATGACTCATGAAAAGTTTCCATAATAATCCGGTCCGGTAGTTTTCAATCATTACTGCTATTGGTCCTTGATCTATAGCAAGATAGCGCTGCGGGTACCAGTTGTCGGTTTCGCTGAATGCATCATAAAAACCATAAGGGCCAAACACTTTGTCTCCCATGTTATAAAGATGTTGCATTACCTGCAAAGAATACTCCGGTGTATATACAATGGATGACAGGGCAGCAGTAGGAGAGATGACTCCTAAATCTTCCCGTTCATTGGGGGAGTGGGCGGCATAACCATTTACCGAATAACTGGCGGTCAGTCCCCAGCAGTCCGGACCAAATCCTTTGTAGTGCTTTGGATTGCGGATGCAGTAAGCGCGGTTGACAAGCGTGAGGTTACGCATTTCATTGAAATAACTTGGGCAGTACTCGTCTTTCAGTCCTACAGGATCAAGCCCCAGGAAGGAATATTGCGCCCAGAAGAGCGGTCCGGCTTCGGTTCCCTGATAGCGCAGATGAAGGTCGATGCCTTCCACTTTGTGCGGAGATACAATGGCTCCGTTCTGTGCCCATCCTTTGTGATATACAGCGGCAGGAACACCGTGGGTGGGTGATGCTGCAGCAAGTATGTACATTATGAGGCATTCGTTGTAGCCATGAACGGGGAAGTCCATGTCCCAACCGTATTCCGGGCTCCAGTGCCAGTAGAGCACGTTCTGTCCTCCTTTACGGTACCAGTTCCAGTCTACCTCCCGCCAGAGTTTGTCAATTCTTTGTGCCAAGGCTTTTTCCTGTGGAGTTCCGTCTATATAATACTGGTGTACTGCAAGTAACCCTTGCATGAGGAATGCTGTTTCTACCAGATCTCCGCCATTGTCTTTTTGTCCGAAGGGTTTCACCTTTCCTGTGTCACCCTGCCACCAGTGCGGATAAGCACCTTTGAAGCGGTCAGCACGTTCAAGGAAGGAAACTATTTTCTCCATACGTGCCAATCCGTCTGTACGTGAAACGTAGCCACGGTCTATACCTGCCAGGATGGCCATGATACCAAAACCACTACCGCCGGAAGTAACAACGTCCGGTCCACCGGCGGGATACTTACCGTCCATGTGGATACGTTCGGGAGCAAGACCACTGTTGGGCTCGGCTCCCTCCCAGAAATAGAGAAAGGTACGTCGCTGAACTGTGTCCAGCAATGCGTCTGTAGTCAGACTGTCGGTGAGAGAAGCGTCTTTCTTATCACCTGATTTTTTATTGTTCTGACACGCCCCTGTTGCCAGTAAGAGGCAACAGAGGAGTGTATAAAAAGAGATATGTTTCATGTCTTTGTTAATTGAAAGTTGAAAGTTGAAAATTGAAAGTTGCTGTGCAGCGTGAAACCTTGTTTAGTTGACAGTTGACAGTTGACAATTGACAGTTGCTGCGCTGTATACTGGCTGCGCAATCATGCTGCATAGCAACTGTCAATTGTCAACTGTCAACTGTCAATTAAACGAATGCTTGCCGTTTGTACATCTCTGCTATTAGGCCCTATCATTATACTGAAGTCTCCGGGTTCTACCACATATTGCAGGTCGTAGTTATAGAACTTCAGCATTTCGGGTGCTATCTTGAAAGTAACAGTGCGTGTCTGGCCGGGCTGGAGATAGATTCTTTCGAATCCTTTCAACTCTTTTACCGGGCGGGTCGTACTACCCACAAGATCACGGATGTAGAGCTGTACAACTTCTCCGCCGGGGAATGCTCCGGTATTGGTAACGTTTACAGAAGCTGTCAGAACTCCCTGCATATTCATACTGGTCTGGCTCAGACTGATATCACTGTATGCAAAGGTGGTATAAGAGAGTCCGAAACCAAATGGATAAAGCGGTTCGTTCGTTACATCAAGGTAATTGCTGCGGAATTTCTCGAACCATTTACCGTCGTGTAAGGGACGTCCTGTATTTTTGTGAGCATAGTACAAAGGTATTTGTCCTACGTTTTGCGGGAAGCTCATGGTCAGTTTGCCACTGGGGTTAACGCGACCAAACAGCACATCACCAATTGCATAAGCAGCTTCGCTTCCGCCAAACCATACATTGAGGATGGCAGGTACGTTGGCCTGTTCCCAGTTCAGAACCAGCGGACGGCCTGTGAACAGTACTAATACGACCGGCTTACCGGTAGCGACCAATGCTTTCAATAACGTTTGTTGTACATCCGGCAGATCCAGATTGGTACGGCTACTGCTCTCGCCACTCATCTCAGAAGATTCTCCCAAAGCGGCTACAATAACGTCTGCTTTGTTGGCCGTTGCTATTGCTTCTTTTAGCAGTTCGGCATCCGTACGGTTGTCACGGTTTAAAGAACGGCCAAACATGGTAGCGCGTTCTTCGTAAGCGGCATCACTGATCAGATTGCTACCCTTGGCATACAGTAGATTGATGTCAGCTCCGTTTTCCATCAGAGGAATATACCACGGTTCATTCGGCTGGTTGAGCGGCATTTCGTCCATCCGGCCTACCATTTCGCGGAGTCCTTCAATGAGCGACGGTGAACGGTCCAGAACGGCTGCTACACTCCATGTGCCCGGCATATTAGCCCGGGTATCTGCCAATGGGCCGATAACGGCAATTGTTCCGGTTGCTTTCAGGGGGAGGGTCTGATTGTCATTTTTCAAGAGCACAAAGCTTTCTGAGGCAATGCGGCGGGCGGCATCCCGGTGTGAGCGGGTGAATATGTCGCGTGCCGGACGTTTCGGATCACAATATTTATACGGATCATCAAATAATCCCAGTTTATATTTGGCTTCCAAGATACGACGACAGGCGGTGTTTAGGGTCATCATAGAAACCTTTCCTTCCTGAATCGACTTTTTCAGTGTACTGACAAAACCGTCACTCACCATATCCATGTCTACTCCGGCATTGATGGCACGGGCTGAAACGGTTTGGAGATCACCGATACCATGGTCGATCATTTCGGAAATTCCGGTATAGTCGGTTACTACAAATCCACCGAATCCCCACTGACCGCGAAGAACATCTGTCATCAGCCACTTATTGGCTGTGGCGGGTACTCCGTCTACTTCGTTGAACGAAGCCATCACACTGCCTACTCCTGCTTCAATGGCGGCTTCAAAGGGAGGGAAGTATTCGTTGTACATCCGTTGGCGGCTCATATCAACCGTGTTGTAATCCCGTCCGCCTTCTCCTGCTCCATAAAGTGCAAAGTGCTTGACGCAAGCCATAATTTCATCATTACGTTTCAGCTGGCTTGACGGCTCTTTTCCCTGATATCCGTTCACCATGGCCCGGGCAATGAGTGAGCCGAGGAACGGGTCTTCGCCGGAACCTTCGGATACTCGTCCCCAACGCGGATCACGGCTGATATCTACCATAGGGCTGAAAGTCCATGAGATACCGTCTGCACTTGCTTCGACAGCAGCGATACGGGCCGATTCTTCAATGGCCTTCATATCCCACGTGCATGATAAGCCCAGTGGGATGGGGAAGATTGTTTCATATCCATGAATGACATCCATGCCGAATAACAGAGGAATACCGAGTCGGGAATTCTCTACGGCAAGTTTCTGTACGTCGCGGATTTTTTCTACTCCTTTCAGGTTGAAGAGTCCGCCTACTTCACCCCGTTTTATTTTCCCGGCGATGTCGCTGCTCTTGGCCTGTCCGGTGGTGATATCACCGGTCACGGGAAGATTGAGCTGGCCAATCTTTTCATCCACAGTCATCTTCTTCATCAATGCATCGATGAAACGATTCATGTCTTGTGGAGACTTTTGTGCCTGAACGCTGATTGTACCACTCAGGACAATTGCAAACAGAATACTTAGTTTCTTAATTACTTTACTCATATTTGTTTTTATTTATAATTGATTTGAACTGACAGGCTGATAATATCTTCTTTTATCCTATCCGGATATCACTGTATATGGCATAGCAGTGTTGATATTTATAACTGTTTTTAGCGTCGCCATATATGACATGCTGATGTACCCTTCAATGACACAGGTGTGTCACCTCCTATAACATCAGTGTGTCACCACCTATGACACAGGTGTGTCATCACCTATGACATACGTGTGTCATTGAAGGTGACATCAGCATGTCACTAAAGCTGCCTTATTTATATATCTATATCCCTTTAAAGGTAGAACTTTTTATGGGTGTAAGTCTATGAATTACAGGAGATTATTGCAGGTTGGGTTTATACCCTTCGGTGTGCTGATACAGCTTGCCTCTTTCTTCTCTATTCTCCCTCTATTTTAAGATTTCATGGACTTTACACTAAATTAATTGATGTCATTAATAGTCAGGATTTTGTACCAATACTCCTTTCGATTTATCTATTTCCGTTTGTGGTAACGGCAATAGTGCATTCTTGGGCTGATAATTCAGCTTTCCTGCTGCATGAAGCACATCAGAAGCAATGCCCCATCGTACGAGATCATAGAAACGGTCGAATTCCATTCCAAGCTCTACCCGTCGTTCGTGCCGGATGGCGTCACGAAGTACAGTCTGATCCATCGATTCTATCTTTGGAAGAATATTCGGATTGTTGCCACGTGCCCGTGCCCGTACCATTTCGAGATCGGCATTGGCTTCTCCTGTCTTTCCTAACTCATTGGCAGCTTCAGCTGCCATTAGCACTACGTCTGCATAACGGATAAGCCGGATGTTTACCCAAAAACCTTTATTGGTATACTCACGCCGCAAGGCCGGGTCTGTATACGCTTTCTTGTTGAAGGCGCGTCCCATGGCCTGAGATACAGGTGATTCATTGTAAGGGGTATTTGTATTTTCAGGAGTGATCGGATCTGTCTCATTCTTACGGAAGTAGAGGAGGGTTGCGTCTCTACGTGGGTCTCCCGCTTCATAGGCATTATACAACTCTTCTGTTGCCATATTGAATCCCCAGCCAAGATCCCATTGACTTGCGCCACGCACTCCCTGTACTTCACAAAACTGGCTACCTATTACATCGCTGGCAGGCATTGCTGCTGTAGCTGTACATTGCAGTTCGAAAATAGAACCACTGTTATTCTCACCTTCGTCTGTAAATATCTTCTCGTAGGGAGTATTCAGATTATAAAGTCCGCTTGACATGACATCGTTGGCGGCTACATAAAGGCTGTCCCAATTATTGCGCATCATGAACGTACGTGCATGGAGCGAACGGGCGGCCCCCCAGGTAAGGCGGCCCAGGTATTCTGTTGTCCACTGTTCCGGCAGTAGCTTTTCGGCTCCGGCAAGATCCTTGTCTATTTGTTTGTAAAGATTCTCTGCGGTGGTTTTGGGCACATTTGCCTCCGAAGAATCATTCACTTTAAAAGTGATCAGAGGAACTTCGCCGAAAGCACGTACCAGGTTAAAGTAGCAGTAGGCACGGAAGAACATCGCCTCTCCGCGATTACGGAGATCTTCTTCCGTCAGCTTGCCGCTTGCTTCACTCTCTTCAATAGAGGTAAGGATGTCATTGCACTGGAAGATGATTGCATAGTTCTGACTCCAGTATCCACCCAATAAACCATTGGTAGGTGTGTAGATGAAATCGTCGTACATTTCTGCGATGTCCGAACCATCACTGCTTATACTGCCTTTTTCGGCATCTTCGCTTCGGAAACTATGGATGGCGAATGCCGGTGTCCCTGCAGTTATGTTAAAGTTACGCATCATGGTGTAAACGTTGTAAATCTTGCCATTTACCAATGCGTTCGGATCGTCGTCTTCTGTAAATTGCCCTTGCGGACTACGATCTAAAAAGTCGTTACAACTTGTCAGTGTCATCGCCCCTAAGGCCAACGACAAGGATAAGAGGATATAGATATATCGTTTCATCATTATATGAATTATAGTTTATGAATTATAGCTTATGTAATCGTTCTAAATTATATGATGTTGTTATTGAAACACAGATTATCGCAGATTCACGCAAAGCATATCATCGCTCAAGTATAGCGCAGCCATTTAATCTGCGGAAATCTGCGATCATTTGCGTTTCAATAAAATAATACCATCCGAATGGTAACTCCCCGTGCGGGAAGCACAGCACTTAGAAGGTTAAGTTGATGCCGAAGGTGTAAACGGCGGGCACAGGATAACTACCGTTATCTACTCCGAAAGCAATGGCTGAACCGCCTAATTCCGGTGTGTACCCGGTATTATGCTTCCATGTTTTCAGGTTCTGAACATTGAAGTATACCTTCAGCGCCTGCATGCGTGCTTTGGCAATTAACGCTTTATCAAAAGTATACGCCAGTTGCAGGTTACGGATACGGAAGAAGCGTCCGCTTTCGACGTAGTATTCCGAGTTCTCGCGGTTAATGGAATGCTTCGTATTCAGCAATGGCTGGCTGTTTGATGTGCCTTCTCCATGCCAACGGTCGAGTCGCTGGGCCATATAGTTGAATTGAGCAAAGGTATAGTTATCCCAGGTACGGTATATCTGATTGCCACCTTGTCCCATCATTTCGACGCTGAGGTCCCAGTTCTTGTAAGATACTCCTAAAGAAATACCGTAGGTGACGTCCGGCGTCGGATCGCCAATCATGGTACGGTCTTCCGGGGTAATCTTGCCATCACCGTTCACATCCTTGAACTTCAAATCACCCGGAGTTACGGTGGCCAAGGTATTGGTAGGAGAGGAGGCTATATCCTCCGGTGACTGGTACACGCCATCTACCTTGTAACCGTAGAAGTAACCTATCGGATAGCCGGCCATTGTATAACTTTGGCTCTTATCTCCGGCGATGATAGAATATCCTTCCTGTACCAGACTTTTCACTTTGTTGCTGATCGTAGTCAGGTTTGCACTTACTGAATATCCCCAATCCCCGATCTGATCACGCCAGGTTGCTGCCAGTTCCACGCCACTGTTTCTGATTTCTCCCAGATTACCGATGCCCGGGATCGTACCGGAGATACCCGGAACTTCTGCAAGCAGATCTTTCGTATTCTTTTTATAGAATACTCCTTCCAGATGTAACCGGTTGCGGAGCATATTCGTTTCGAACCCCACTTCCCAGGCTTCCACCTTTTCCCAGCGGAGATTTGGGTTAGGTAAATATGCCAGTTGGTATCCTGGATAGATGATGGACGGTTTACCGAATATAGCCGAATATGCATTTTTCAGTAGCGGTTCGGCCGGATAGGCAGTACTCAGATTCTGATTACCCAATGTACCCCATGAACCCTTCAGCTTCAGCATGTCCAGCCAACTGATATCTTTCATAAACTCTTCTTCACTCATCAACCAGCCTGCACCTACCGAGTAGAAATTCTGCCATTGGTTGCCTGTATATGAAAAGGCGGAGGAGCCATCCCGACGGAACGAACCGTTGAACAGGTATTTCCCTTTGTAATTGTAAATGACACGTGCCAGCATGGATACGGTTGTTCGTTCCCATTGCGTACTGCCGTTGGTGGCAGTGGCTGCATCTCCGATACTGACGAACCATTTGTCCGGATCGTCGGGGATAACGAGTCCTACTCCCTGTTTGCGGGCGCCATCCAGTCTGCTCAGTGAATTGTAATAGGTGGTAAAACCGGCAGTGGCTGTCAGGTTGTGTGCACCGTCAGCGAAACTATTGGTATACGTCAGTACGTAATCGCTCTGTACTTTTGTTTCGTTCTGTTTGAACTGGCTCACCTCTGTCTTTCCTGTTCCCAAGGTTGAAACATTACCCTGCACGGTAGGGTCATATACTTTGATAATCGGTGTGTAAGTTCGTCCGTTGTCCGAAGCATAATCCATAGAGAATGTGGCACGGGCTGTGAAATGTTTCAGGAAATCAATTTCACCATATATACTGCCCGAAGCACGGTAGTTTTCAGCTTTGGTAGTATTGGCTTTCAGATCTACATCCACCATCGGGTTGTTCATCTGTGCTTTCTGAAATTCCGGCAGGGCTGTGTAAAGGCCATACTCTGTATTGTATACAGGGGCAACCGGTGTGGTGCGGATAGCGCCCAACACCGGTTTGGCATCAGCGGGTAAGATACGTGCACCGTTCAGTTGGAAGCCAACCTTGAAAAAGTCCGTTAGCTTGTACTCGTTACTTGCATTGATGGTCACTTTGCTGAACTTCTCATGCTTGATATTACCCTGTTCGTGGGAATAGCCTACGCCCAGATAGAAGCTATGCTTCTCAGAAGCACCTGTAATGCTGATATTGTTATTGGTAATGAATCCGTTCTGGAAGATTTCGTCTTGCCAGTCTGTATTAGCATTCCAGTTGCTGAAGTCAAAAAGAGCAGTCTCTTCATTGGTCAGCTGTTCATTGTATAGCTCTTTAAACTGGTCTGCATTGGTCATTGCTATTTTGTCCACAACTGATTTCCAACCGAAAGAAGTATTGATATTTACTCTGGTTTGTCCTTCTTTTGCTTTTTTAGTGGTGATAATGATTACACCGTTCGCACCGCGTACACCAAATATGGCTAATGAAGACGGGTCTTTCAATACTTCCATTGATTCAATATCTTCCGGATTAAGGAAGTTGATATTATCGTTGAAGAGTCCGTCTACGATATACAAAGGTTTGTAGCCGTTGATAGAATTCGTTCCGCGGATACGTATTTCAGGATCATCACCGGCACGTCCGTTATTGATAATCTGCACACCGGCAATCTTTCCTTGCAGAGAAGACAGTGGGTTAGTAGCAGGCTTGTTAGCAATTTCTTCACCCTTTATATTGGTGATAGAACCGGTAAGGTCGCGCTTCTTGGCACTACCGTATCCTATGACTACGGTTTCGCCCAGCATCTGTGAGTCGTCTTTCATCACGACATTAATCACAGTTTGCAACCCTACAGGGATCATTTGTTTCTGCATGCCTACATATGAAAATTCAAGTACATTGTCCGGAGTGACTGAGATAGAATAGTTTCCATCCAGGTCAGTGACTGTTCCGGAGGTGGTACCTTGTATCAATACTGATACTCCGATCAGGGGGTCGTTCAGCGCGTCGGTTACTGTACCCGTCACTGTTTTTGTTTGAGAAAACAAAGATGACGAGGTCAGTAACAGGCAGGCTATGGCAAGGATATTCCTTAGCCAGGAGGTTCTCTTCTCTTCGGGAAGATGTTGTAAAGGTTTAGGTCTCATTGCGTTAAATTTTACTATTTACATGAACTACTTTATTAGAATACTCTCTTAGGTCTAATTGTCACATGAAGTGGCGACGAAAATATTAAAGTGAACAAACAAGTAGTAAAAAAGATTAGGATAAGAGTGTTAATCGTGATTTTTAACAGTGGGAAAGAGGAAGACGTGGGGAAAGTAAGATGGCTCGAATCTGATCGGAATGAGCAAAACTCACCACAGAGTAACACAGAGTTCCACAGAGTAGTATTTCTCTGATTGAAACGCGGATTAACACAAATGAACGCAGATTAAAAGACTGTAGTTCTTTATCATATATTTGTTTCCCTTTGTGAAAATCTGCGTTAATCCGCGTTTCATCAAAGATTTAAACTCTGTGGACCTCCGTGTTACTCTGTGGTGAAACACACTCAAATCCGTTCAAATAGTAACCACCGCCTGGCGTACCTCCCCGTGCGGGAAGCACAAAGGGAGCACTTCTTTTGCATGTTTCATACATTGCAATACATTTTCTTTATTTCCGAGGAACGGGCCGGATTTTTCTATTTTCAGTGTAGACATTGCTGCTGCAAAGCGTCCGGCTTCTTCGATACTTGCTCCTGCAGCTCGCTGGTACAGGTAACCAATTGTATATGTATCGCCACATCCTGTGGCATCTGTCACTACATCCGGCTCGTATGCCGGAATCTGATAAAAGGTTTTTCCGTCAAAGATGACTGAGCCCATGCTACCAAATGTGAGCAGTACCTCTTTCACTCCCCATTCGTGGAGCCTATGGGCCGCTTCTGTTACATTGTCATATCCGGTTAATACTTCCATTTCGTGTTCATTCACTTTCAGGAAATGTACGTATTTCAGTGCTTCCCTTTTATCGGCCCAATCCACCGGATAGACGTGTGTATCGCGTACCTCACGCAGGTATCCTTGAGAATCAATAGCAACCAGCCCTTTACCGGCAAGATGTTTGATAACATCTATCGAAAAATCATCAGCCAACAAAGAGCCCAGATGAAAAATATCCGCTTCGATATTCTCAAGCTGGTGTACAGTAAACGGATCTGCTTTGGCGAGTACTCTTTGCGTGCGTTCATCCTGATTCTCGCCATATATGTTTTCAAAGTAAACAGAATATTTGCTGGGAAGAGCGGTTACATCAATACCGGCGTCACGCATTTTGTCTATAACATTCAGCTCACTGTCTCCTACTGCAGTAACCAATTTATAATCAACATCGTCCAGATGTCGGATAGCATATGAACAGTAATAAGCAGTTCCTCCTGGCATGAATACCGTGGATTGAGGTGTTACTACCTTATCTAAAGTGACGTGTCCGATGCAACAAAGAGTATGTTTCTTCATTTTAATCTTTGGTTAAATGAAAAAGCCTTCAAGAGTAGTTCTTGAAGGCTTTTTAGTGTTTGTGCGGCTGAAGGGACTCGAACCCCCACGTCGCGAGACACCAGATCCTAAGTCTGGCGCGGCTACCAATTACGCCACAGCCGCAAAATCCGTGACTAATTTTTTCTTTAGCGGTGCAAAGATAGATATATTTTTTGTTTTGCCAAACGAAAGACGAATAAAAGTGTTTATTTAAGTAATTTCCTTGCTTCTTCTATAATTGTATCAAACCCATTAGCCTCATCTTTATAGTTTATATCCACTTTTACATCCGGATTAATTCCCCACTCAATATGGTTCATGTTTTTGTCAAAGTGCGGACTGGCAGAAAAACGGATTGTCCAGCCATTAGGAAGTTCGGATGAAAAAGGCATTCCTGATCCTCCTCCGGTTTTATCACCTACGATTGTAACATTAGGAAGGCATCTCATATGATTGACAAAATCGTTGGTAGCGCTGTATGAATGCCGATTGGTAAGTACGGCTACTTTCTTTTGCCAGCGAATACCTTTGGCAGGTTCCAGGTAGATGGCATATGGTTCTGAAAAGTCATTGTGTCCCGGACCTGTCTTATGACAGATATACCCTGTTAGTATTTTCTTTTCTGTGAATCTCGAAGCTATTTTAGCTGAGTTTGTCGCATTCCCCCCGGAGTTTTGCCGGACATCAATAATGAGTCCTTTACAGTTAGAAAAATAGGAGAAAACCCTGTCTAAATCATTATTATCAATGCCTTCGGAAAACTTTTCATAATAGATATAGCCGACTTTATCGTTTAGTATTTTATATTTGAAGCCGGCTGTCTGTTGATAGTTTTGCCCCAGATAATAGTTGCTTTCTATCGTTGCTTCACTAAAATTACGTGGTGAGTCAAGCCAGAAGTCAAAGTGGGTTTGATTGTCAGTAGAAGTTAAGTTGACATGTCCGTCCTGGAGTTCGTACAACATATCGCTGAGTACCTGAAAGAGATCCCGGTCATCCATTTCCGGCTCAATAAATTTACGTTTCCTTTCTCCGATTTTTTTCCAGTCTATGCCTTTATAGTCCAGAAAGCAATATCGCTCGTCGATGATTTTCCAGAGTTGGTCAAAGTTTCCTATCGGATCATTGGTATACTCTTCCTCCCTAATGCAGGCGGTCAGCCCACTCAGGCAAGTAAGAAATAATAGCCAACTGATCATCCGGTTTCTCATCTTTCCATTTACTATTTACAATTTACAATTGTCCACGCCATCACCCTGCATAGTACTTCTCCCCTCTCCATTCTCCCTTCTCCCTTTAATACGCCCTTATTGCCGACGGCAATGGTGTTCCGTTTTTGTTACGGATCAGATACAGGTCTTTTACGAATCCTACCATGAATACGTGTGAATATGTATGTGTCCGGATATCATTGACATCCGATTGCTGCATATCTGCTACATAACTGAAGCGCATCTTTGCATAGCGAATCGGGAAATCTATGGATAACATTTGTCTCATGGAAGGTTGGTTGTGCAGTGAAGTAAATTGTACTACTCCGCTGGAATTTCCCAATGTGAATATCTCGTAATATGATTGACCGTAGTGAGGTGAAAACATAACTCCTATTACCGGTACATTGACCTGATAACGGAATGTGAGTGGGTAGTTTTTTATTTTGGCATGCCAGATTGCCATTCCGGAAGCGTCGAGATTGAGAAATGCCCGTGCTGATGCCGGATTATTGGTATTGCGCAGATTGTATACAAATCCTCCGTTAATGTCTGCCAAAGCCCCTGCCAGCAGCTTAAAGTTTTCTGTGATGCGGAATTGGTAATGCAATCCATAATTCCAATTCACCAATCCGGCAAAGGTGTTATTGTTATCTACCCGGTTATGTGTATATCCAATGTTTGCCTGGAAAAAGTTTTGTACGGATACTTTTCCATTAAGCAATTTTGTCATACGCATTGTTTCCCGTGAAATACGAAAGTCGATACCTTTATATTCCTGTGGTGAGAGATAAGTGTCGAATATATTGGTGTAGCCTATTCCATACATAGTAGCACGGGTCACATAGCGGTTGGCTTGCAACGAATCTACCTGAGCATACAGCCCGTGGCAAAGAGCCAACAGACAATATCCGGTTAGAATGATCTTTAACAGTATCTTCTTTCTCATTGACAAACCTTTATTTAGTTGAAAATTGAAAATTGAAAGTTGAAAATGAGGGCAACTGCATTATGCCTGATCGTAAAGTGTATTTTCAACTTTCAACTTTCAATTTTCCATTATTCAAACAGTTTCATCTGTCCTGTCATCTCATCCAGAATATCTCCTTCACTTTTGCCATGGTCCGGATCGAGAATCTCTGTTTCCTCCTCTGTGTCCTCTTCTTCTTTGGGTGCGGGAGGTTCAGGGAAACGGGTCGGTTCCAGTTCGTTGATCGTTTCTACCGTATAAGTAGTGATACGTTTACCTTTTGCCTTGAAACCTTTGACGGCAATAAATTCATCGGCATCTATCACCATCGGATCTCGGAAACTGTCATGACCACCAAAGATGACTTCCAGGCGTGGATAATATTCATCTGTCAGCAGAATCAGTTGATTGGCTTTATTTTCTCCCAGGTAATTTTGCTTACGGGAGGTGCTTTCAAAACAGAAACGTTTCAGATATGGATAGTTCTGCTGATCAGCGTCGTATAAAGCAGCTGTCCATACTTTATTAGAATCAAACTTCTCAACGATACTTACATTGTTCTCGTAATGGTTGCTTACGTCGAAGTTTGTTGTATAGAACTCGCCTGTATTGAGAACTACCAGGATAGAGTTGTCGCTCTGGAACTCTCCCAGATATTCACCTCGTCCGTCATAGTTGAGGCGTAACACATCCCGGTCGAACCATACTTTACGTCCCCCAAGCGTAGAACCACCGCGTTGCTTTAAGGCTATCTTGTGTACCGGCAGACGAGTCAGAATAACTCCCTGTGCCTGGCGACTCTTAATACCAATCTCGCTGAAGTCCCGTTCGAAGATAATACGGCGTACACGGGGATTCGGTTTCAATGTCACTTTTATGATTTCGGCTTCTCCGTTCGGATTTGCGCTGAAATATGTGATTCGTGACTCGGGAGTACCCTGTGTTACGTCATATTCGCGATCCCGTACGATGGAGGTTACGGCAAAACGTTTGATGTAGGTTGTTCCCTCTTTTCCGTCACGGTAAGTTACATTGTAGATCGTTCGTTTATCATTCTTCTTGAATACATTGACATACAACACGTTTTTACCTACGAACTTTTTGTCGGATACGGGAGTAATCATATATTTACCGTCTCTGTAGAAGATAATTACATCGTCTATATCTGAACAGCAGGCTACGAATTCATCCTTCTTGAGTGCTGTGCCGATAAATCCTTCTTCGCGGTTGATGTATAGCTTTTCGTTAGCTTCCACCACTTTGGTTGCTTCGATGGTATCGAAATTGCGTAATTCCGTACGGCGGGGGAAATTCTTACCATATTTTTCTTTCAACATCTGGTACCAGCTGATTGTGTATTCCACGATATTGGCCAGATGATTGTCTATCTCGGCAATCTCCGATTTCATTTTGGCTATGTTTTCTTCCGCTTTGTCTGAGTTGAACTTCAGGATACGTCCCATTTTGATTTCCATCAGTTTCAGGATGTCTTCCTTGGTTACTTCCCGTATGAATTGCGGGTAGAAAGGAGTTAACCGGTTATCGATATGTTCGCACGCAGCATCCATATCTTTGGACTGTTCGAACTCTTTGTCTTTATAGATACGTTCTTCAATAAATATCTTTTCGAGTGAAGCAAAGTGAAGGCTTTCTTGTAGTTCACCTTTGTGTATTTCAAGCTCCTGACGAAGAAGATCGAGCGTGTTGTCCGCTGATTTTCTCAGTACATCACTGATGGCCAGAAAGTGTGGCTTGTTATCATCAATCACACAACAGTTGGGGGATATGCTTACTTCGCAATCGGTAAAAGCATATAGCGCATCAATGGTTTTGTCTGATGAAGTTCCTGCTGCCAGGTGTACTAATATCTCTACGTTGGCAGAGGTATTGTCATCTACTTTTCGCACTTTGATTTTTCCTTTGTCTACGGCTTTCAGAATCGAATCAATCACCGTTGTGGTAGTTCTTCCATAAGGAATTTCCGTGATCGCCAATGTTTTATTATCAACCTTATTGATTTTGGCACGTATCTTCACAGAACCGCCTCGTTCGCCGTCATTATACTTGGATACGTCTATAGAGCCTCCTGTTTGAAAGTCCGGGTAGAGTTTAAAGCTTTCTCCATGCAGATAACTGATAGACGCGTCACACAATTCATTGAAGTTGTGTGGCAATATTTTAGAAGAGAGCCCTACAGCAATACCCTCTACTCCTTGCGCCAGTAACAGCGGGAATTTAACAGGTAAAGTTATGGGTTCTTTATTTCGTCCGTCATAAGACAACTTCCATTCCGTTGTTTTCGGATTGAATACTACGTCGAGTGCGAATTTAGAGAGGCGGGCTTCAATATAACGTGGAGCAGCTGCACCATCACCGGTGAGAATGTTACCCCAGTTACCCTGGCAGTCAACCAGCAAATCCTTTTGTCCCAGCTGTACCAGTGCATCTCCGATAGAAGCATCTCCGTGTGGGTGAAACTGCATGGTATGTCCCACGATGTTTGCCACTTTGTTGTAACGTCCGTCATCCAGTCTCCTCATGGAGTGTAGTATACGGCGTTGTACAGGCTTCAGCCCATCATTGATATGGGGGACGGCACGTTCCAGAATAACATACGAAGCATAGTCCAGAAACCAGTTCTGGTACATACCTGTGAGTTGATGTTTTACGCTTTCATTGTGGGAGTCCGCCGGCTTATAGTCTGAATGTTCTTCCGTTATCTCGTTGATTTCGTCACTCATATGGTTAATATTCCTCTTGTTTTAACAACAAATTATCTTTTTTACATCATTATAGAACGATGTGCACGCAAAAATACGAATTTTCTCCAAAAAAATCATTTACTTTGCGAATTATTTCCGAGTGTGATTTACAGGCAGATATCGGAATCGTAAATTGTAAATGATTAAATTGTAAATAAAACAATGGCACAAGAAGACGTTTTTAAGAAATTGGTATCACATTGCAAAGAGTATGGTTTTGTATTTCCTTCAAGTGATATTTACGACGGACTGGGAGCTGTATACGACTACGGCCAGATGGGAGTTGAACTCAAAAATAATATTAAGAAATACTGGTGGGACAGCATGGTATTGCTGCACGAGAATATTGTAGGCATTGACTCTGCAATCTTTATGCACCCCACTATCTGGAAGGCTTCCGGACACGTTGATGCATTCAATGACCCATTGATTGATAACAAAGATTCTAAAAAACGTTATCGTGCAGACGTACTTATCGAAGACCAATTGGCTAAGTACGACGATAAAATGAATAAAGAAGTAGCTAAGGCTGCTAAAAAGTTTGGTGATGCTTTTGATGAGGCACAGTTTCGCAGTACAAATGGCCGTGTCCTTGAACATCAGGCTAAGCGTGATGCGCTTCATACCCGTTTTGCAAAAGCATTAAACGATGGTAATCTTGACGAACTCCGTCAGATCATTATTGATGAAGAAATCGTTTGTCCTATTTCCGGTACTAAGAACTGGACAGAGGTTCGTCAGTTCAACCTGATGTTCTCTACTGATATGGGATCTACTTCGGAAGGTGCAATGAAAATATACCTTCGTCCGGAAACAGCACAGGGAATTTTCGTGAACTACCTCAATGTACAGAAAACCGGGCGTATGAAAATACCTTTTGGTATTGCACAGATTGGTAAGGCTTTCCGTAATGAGATTGTGGCCCGTCAGTTCATTTTCCGTATGCGTGAATTTGAACAAATGGAGATGCAGTTCTTTGTAAAACCGGGCACAGAACTGGAGTGGTTCCCAAAATGGAAAGAAATGCGTTTGAAATGGCATAAAGCACTTGGTTTCGGTGATGATCATTATCGTTTCCACGACCATGATAAGCTGGCTCACTACGCTAATGCCGCTACAGATATCGAATTCCTTATGCCGTTTGGTTTCAAAGAAGTAGAAGGTATACATTCACGTACTAACTTCGACCTTAGCCAGCATGAGAAATTCTCCGGAAAGAGTATCAAATACTTCGATCCTGAACTAAATGAGTCATACACTCCGTACGTTATCGAAACTTCTATCGGTGTGGATCGTATGTTCCTTAGTATCATGAGTGCTGCTTATTGCGAAGAGCAACTCGAAAACGGTGAAAGCCGCGTGGTATTGAAACTTCCTGCAGCTCTTGCTCCGGTGAAGTTGGCCGTAATGCCTTTGATAAAGAAAGACGGACTGCCCGAAAAGGCCCGCGAGATTATTGATAGTCTTAAGTTCCACTTCCATTGTCAGTATGACGAGAAAGACAGTATCGGAAAACGTTATCGCCGTCAGGATGCCATTGGTACTCCATATTGTGTAACGGTTGACCATCAAACGCTCGAAGATAACTGTGTGACTTTGCGTAATCGCGATACCATGCAGCAGGAACGTGTAGCGATCTCTGAACTGAACAATATTATTGCTGACAGAGTAAGCATCACTTCGCTTTTGAAAACTTTACAATAAATCCTTGACGAATGAATAAGAAAATCTATTTATTACCAATCCTATTGCTGGCACTTGTCTTTACTTCTTGTGAAGAAACGAAAGAAGTGAGCAGGTATGATAACTGGCAGGCACGAAATGAGGCGTTTATCGACTCTTTGTATAATGTTTATACTACGGGGGCCGATCATGGTGGGTTGGATAGTATTCATCTTATGTCTGCTCCGGATGCCTGCATATTTTATAAGGAGCTGAAGCCGATAACGAATGATCCAAAGTTAAATCCGAATCCGACAAATCTGGATGAGGTTATCGAAGGATATGTTTCTCAGGATATGCAACCTTTTTATACAGATAGTGTATATATGTATTATAAAGGTACTTTAATCATCGGGGACCGATTTGATGGATTCAAAGGTGCAAACCCTACAGCCTTTGACTCGCCGAAGAAATTGAAGGTAACAGGTGTAATTACTGGTTGGAATGAGATGCTTCAGCGTATGAAAGTAGGAGAGCGAAGGTTAGTTTACATACCTTGGAACTATGGTTATGGTTCCAGTGGTAGTGGTAGCATTTTAGGGTATTCCACATTGATTTTTGATATGCAGTTGTATAGTATCGAAAATCGTAGTTCGAATTCGCTGTCGACCTTGGCTGTAGAAGAATAGATTTCTATATATAAAGGAAGTAGCCTGTTTCTCATAGTGATGAGGAACAGGCTTTTTTTGTTAATAGAGGAACTGTTTTGATTTAACTCTATTGTGCAGCCAGTGATGAATGGACTGACTGTGTTGTACCGATGTAGCGTGACCCATTAGGTGTATTACTCCTCATTATTCCTATTTTCAATAAATTCAAAATAGATTCTAAAGTAATTACAAGAAAATTTATATATATCGATTTTTATATGTATCATTGTAGATTATTTTATTTGTTCACTTTGATTCTATATATTATGAAAAGAGTTTATTGTTATTTATTGGTTTGTGTATTATCAGGAACAGGTTTGTTGAATAGCCTGTTTGCTAATAGTGGTGTTTCTTCTAATTTCCTCGAAGAGTCTGAAGCTTTTATAAGTGATCAGGTTTCTCCACGATCAGGCTTTAATGTTTATGTTAAAATAATGGCAAATAACAAGACGATTACGATTGCAACTGATCCATATGAAACTGTTGCACAGTTTAAGTCTAAGATTCAGGCTAAGGAGGGAATTCCACCTAATCAACAGAGACTTATTTTTGCCGGAAAGCAGTTAGAGGATGGTAGAACGTTACAAGATTATGCTATTACAAAGGAATCTACTCTCCATCTATTAATAAATTTCCGACCAAGTCGTTAACGCACAATTATAACTTTACTTCATATGTTTTTAATATGCTTGTGTTTTACTAGCTCATAAAAATAAAATCAGTTAATTTGTGGAACAGTTAGCTGATTTTATTTATTATAGCTCTTTTATAACCCAATGAAAGGGATATGAAATATTTACTTAGTATTTTATTTTTTATTATAACCTTTTCCTTATCTGCTCAAGAAGCTGTTTCGGTAGCCGGATTTATCAAAGATAAGAACTCCGATGCTATTGAAGGAGCAGCGATACGTGCACTTACTGCGGATAGTGTTTTCCTTTCGGGTACTACGTCTGATGCCGGAGGTTACTTTATTTTAATGCTTCCCCGGAAGAAATGCATCCTTGAAATCAGCTACTTGGGTTATCAAAAGTCTTACAGAACGATTTCGGCAGATACAATCTGCAAAAACTTATTGGAGGATACTATAAAACTACAGGACGAAAGTATTAATCTGGCTGAAGTAATGGTGACCGGAAAGGCTGCTGCTATGCAAATGAAAGGGGATACTTTAGAATATAACACGGGTATCTATGCGCTTTCGGATCAGGCCTCGGTGCGTGATTTATTGAAATTGCTACCCAATGTCACTGTTACAGAACATGGACAAATTTTAGTTCAGGGGAAACCGGTAAGTAAAATTCTTGTTGATGGAAAAGATTTCTTCTCCAATAATCCAGAGATGGCATCAAAATCACTTCCAGGCAAAATAGTGGATAAAGTACAAGTTATTGACCAAAGCTCTGAGGTGGACCGACTTACTGGATTCGATAACGGGGATAAAGAAACAGTACTTAACTTGTCCGTTAAAGAAGAAAATAAGGTAGGCGTAATGGCTCAGGCAGCTGTGGGGGGCGGGCGTGATATAAACGATAATAAAACGCGATATGAGCAAAATGCGTATATAAATCTGTTGAAAAGGCAGGATATGTTTTCTCTCATGTTACGAAATGACAATACGAATAGCGGAACCGGTAGTTCGCAGACAGGAGACAACTCTGTTGGGCAAATCGGGCTTTTGATAAATAAAGAATTTAGTAACCGCTTTAATGTTTACAGTAATGTAACATATACCTCTATAAAGTCGGTAGAGAATATGCTTACAGACCAGGAGACAATACTCTCGCCGGAATCCTCTCTTTTTGATAGTTCAAATCGTTTATCCGATACTAAAAATAAAGTTCTGGACGTTGGCATAAGGACAGAATGGACCCCCAATGGTAAAAATACGCTTATAACGCAGGCGTATTTGAATTATTCGAAAAAGAATCGTTGGGATAATGAACTTTTTAATAGCTATAATGGCTTGCGTGATACCCTCTATAATGGACATTCCGTCACAGAAAACAATGGTAACAACTACTCTCTGAATATTTCCATTGACTATGCACATCGGTTAAAGAAGAAAGGTCGGGTTTTTAGTACGTCGCTCTATGGTATCATAAATCAGGGTGACGCTCGTGAATCTTATTCCTGGAACCGTCGGATGTATGATAATAATGTCTATCAGTATGATTCACTTGTGAACCAACGGACGGTTAACGAGAATTCAGGTAAGCAAATCAAATTGGGTTTGTCGTATGTTGAACCTATCACGGAGAAACGTTTTATGCAAATTGCCTATACGGCTCGTCTTTCAGGTGATCATGTCGGGAAAAATACTTATAAGGTTGGAGAAGATGTTTCATCTGATAACCTCCAATTATTACCTAGCCAAAGTCCGGGCACATCGCAGAGTATATTTAATCAGCGCTTTACATTAAATTACAAATCATTGGGAGAGAAAACCGACTATACGATGGGAATGAACGTAGATATTGACGACTCTGAAAATAAAACCCGTTTTCCGGATGACTCTTTCAGGGCCAATGTAAATCAAAAAGTTACCAACTACTCTCCGGTATTGAATATAAAACACCGGTTCAATAAAAGTAACACGCTGACACTTGATTATATGGGGACAATGACATCTCCGACAGGTACTCAGTTGCAGGACTATACCGATATAAGCGACCCTACTAACAGTATTAAAGGAAACCCTGACCTTAAACCGCAGTTTGCAAATGATGTGGTACTGAATCTTTCCGGTTCTAATTCCAAAACTCAGGGATTCTACGATGTCGGTTTGTTCGGTGGATACACAGCGAATGCTATTCAATCTTCTTACAATATTAATCCGGAGACAGGAAATCGAACCACTTCTTACAAAAATGTAAATGGTAATTGGAATGCGCAATTTCGATGCATTTATTATACACCGATAAACGAAACAAATTTTACAATAAGCAATGGGCTTAGAGGCGGATATGACAGAAAGAAGGGGCTCGTCAATGATGAGGTAAGTGTCATGGGTTCTTTTACTATTGATGAGAATCTGGTTCTCAGATATTATACTCCTGATTTCTATTTTAATATTCAGGGATTATTCAAATATGTGATTCTAAAGGGGCAGGGTCAATCTACCGATAATATGGAAACCCGGGATTGGGGAACAGAACTTAATGCATCCTATCTGCTGCCTTATAAAATAAGATTGAGTTCTTCTTTCAGATGGAGTTTAAAGAAAGGCTACAGTGGTGAAACCGGAAATATCAGAGAAAATATTCTGGATGTTGCTATAGAAAGAGATTGCTTCTCAAAGAAGTATTATGGTACAGGCACTATTCAAATATCTGCATTTGATTTGCTGCAAAGCAGAAGAGATTTATCAAGGAACGTAGGGGCTTCCTATATCCAGAATACAAGAACATCTACCATGGGCAGTTATTTTATGTGTCGTTTTGTGTACAGTTTTAATTTCTTTCCTTAAGTCTTACTGTTAATCCGGATGTTTAACGGCATGTTTCCTAACTTTTCTTCGGAATGGTATGTTATATTTAGTAGAATACACCCCTGATGTAATCTGCATTACATGTATTCACTGTAATTATTTCTATTTTTACATCGTACTTAAATATGAATGCCCATGAAAGAACTCATCAACCATCTGGAAGAATTAAACAGAAAAGCTGAGAACGGCGGCGGAGATGCCCGGATTGAGAAACAACACTCAGTAGGAAAGCTGACAGCCCGTGAACGTATCGATTTACTTTTGGAGAAAGGATCGTTTATCGAACTTGATAAACTTGTGACGCATCGTTGTACCGACTTTGGTATGGAGAAACAGAAGATACCAGGGGATGGGGTAGTTACCGGTTACGGTATGATAGGCAAACGACTGGTTTATGTTTTTGCTCAGGACTTCACAGTGTTCGGAGGGGCACTTTCGGAGACGTATGCTAAAAAGATCTGCAAGGTGATGGATATGGCCATGCAAATGGGTGCCCCGATAATCGGGCTCAATGATTCCGGGGGTGCCCGTATTCAGGAAGGGGTTCGTTCGCTGGCAGGATACGCTGAAATCTTTCTTCGTAACTCGATGGCATCGGGGGTAATACCGCAAATCAGTGCTATTATGGGCCCATGTGCCGGTGGTGCTGTGTATTCTCCGGCTCTGACCGATTTTATCCTGATGGTGAAGAATTCCGGTTATATGTTTATTACCGGACCGGACGTAGTGAGGAGTGTGACACAGGAAGAGGTGAGTAAAGAAGAATTGGGTGGAGCTGCTGTACATACTTCTATATCCGGGGTAGCACATCTGGCTGCTGAAAATGATATTGAATGTATCAATTATATTCGTGAATTAATCTCCTTCCTGCCCGGAAATAATATGGAAGAACCTCCATTTGTTGCTACTTCCGATTCGCCCACGCGGCTCACACCAGAGCTTTCTATGCTGGTACCTACCAACCCGAATCAACCCTATAATATAAAGGAGATGATCGAGGCAGTGGCCGATGACAATAGTTTCTTTGAACTTCAGGCAGAGTATGCAGCGAATATTGTCATTGGTTATATTCGTCTGAATGGGAAAACTGTGGGAGTGGTGGCTAACCAACCGCTGGTACTTGCCGGTACACTGGATATTGATGCTTCTGTCAAGGCGGCTCGTTTTGTCCGCTTCTGCGATGCTTTCAATATTCCGTTACTGACTTTGGTGGACGTACCGGGATTCTTACCGGGAGTTGACCAGGAATATGGTGGTATTATTCGTAACGGTGCCAAGTTGCTATATGCTTATTGTGAGGCTACCGTACCTAAAGTGACGGTTATCACACGCAAAGCTTATGGTGGTGCCTATGATGTAATGAGCTCCAAGCATATCCGGGGAGATGTGAACTTTGCTTTTCCTACGGCCGAGATTGCCGTGATGGGGCCGGATGGGGCTGTGAATATTCTGTTCCGTAAAGAAATAGACAAAGCTGGAGATCCTGAAGAGAAACGAAAAGAGCTTCAGACTGAATATCGTGAGAAATTTGCAAATCCTTATCGGGCTGCCGAACTCGGTTATGTGGATGAAGTGATTGATCCGGCTATTACTCGTATGCGGTTGATTCGTAGTTTTGAGATGTTGGCTAATAAGCGCCAGTCCAATCCACCCAAAAAGCATTCTAATTTACCGCTTTAATATTGTAGGAGGAAACATATTATGATAAAAAAAATATTAGTAGCCAACCGTGGCGAGATTGCTATGCGTATTTTCCGTACCTGCCGGGTGATGAATATTGCTACGGTAGCGATTTACACACGGGTAGACCGTGGAGCGTTGCATGTCCGTTACGCTGAAGAAGCCTATTGTATATCTGATTCACCGGAGGATACCTCTTATCTGAAGCCGGAAAAGATTCTGGAAATAGCCAAAAAGACTGGGGCTGCCATTCATCCGGGTTATGGTTTCTTGTCAGAGAATGCTGACTTTGCCCGTCGTTGTGAGGAAGAAGGAGTGATTTTTATTGGTCCGAGTGCTGATATAATTGCCCGGATGGGTATTAAGACGGAGGCGCGGAAGATCATGAGAGAAGCTGGCCTGCCCATTGTTCCGGGCACAGAACAACCGGTTCAGGGCATTGCCGAAGCTAAAAAGGTAGCAGCAGAAGTTGGTTATCCGATTATGCTGAAAGCATTAGCAGGTGGTGGCGGAAAGGGAATGCGACTGGTGCGTTCCGAAGAAGAGGTTGAGATGGCTCTTCGTCTGTCCCAATCCGAAGCCGGAACTTCATTTGGGAACGATGCGGTTTATATAGAGAAGTATATCGAAAATCCCCATCATATCGAAGTGCAGATATTGGGTGATAAATATGGGAATGTAATTCATCTGTATGAACGTGAATGCTCCATCCAACGACGAAATCAAAAGGTAATAGAAGAGTCTCCTTCTCCTTTTGTGAAGGAAGAGACGCGAAAACGGATGTTGAAGGTGGCTGTAGAGGCTTGCAGGAAAATAGGATATTACAGTGCCGGGACTTTGGAGTTTATGATGGATAAAGACCAGAACTTCTATTTTCTTGAAATGAATACCCGACTTCAGGTAGAACATCCGGTAACAGAGGAATGTACCGGTGTTGATCTTGTACGTGATATGATTCTTGTTGCTGCCGGCAATCGCTTGCCTTATCATCAGGAGGATATTGAGTTTAGGGGTGCGGCCATCGAATGTCGTATTTATGCCGAAGATCCGGAAAATAACTTTATGCCGTCACCGGGAGTCATTACGGTGCGTGAGGCTCCCGAAGGACGTAACGTTCGCTTGGATAGTGCTGCCTATGCCGGGTTTGAGGTATCATTGCATTATGATCCGATGATTGCCAAGCTCTGTTGCTGGGGAAGAAACCGTGCTTCTGCCATATCAAATATGGCTCGTGCTTTGCGGGAGTATAAGATACTGGGTATTAAAACCACCATCCCTTTTCATCAGCGTGTCTTGAAGAATGCCGCTTTTCTGAAAGGGGAGTATGATACTACGTTTATTGATACCCGGTTTGACAAGGAAGATTTGAAACGGCGTCAGAATACCGATCCTACCGTAGCTGTAATTGCAGCTGCACTGAAGCATTTTGAGAAGGAAAAAGAGGCGGCGTCAAGGGCTACTACTCTTCCGGTGGTAGGAGAATCCCTTTGGAAATATTATGGTAAACTGCAGATGACTGCCAATAACTATTAAAAACATCAGAGATTATGAGTACAACATTAGCAACCTATTATGCCCGGCTTCTGGATATGCCCGACAATGAATATAAAGTTGAGATTCTTGAAGATGGTCCTGTGAAGAAAATAGCTGTCAATGGAAAAGTGTATAAGGTGGATTATAACCTTGGCGGTGATTCCATTCATTCTATAATCATTGATCATCATTCTCATGGAGTGCAGATTTCTTCTTCCAATTCTACATATACTATCATGAACAAAGGAGAACTTTATCAGATAGAACTGAAGGGCGAAATGGAAAAGATACACAATTCCCGTAATGCTGCCGAATCTGTGGGGCGTCAAGTAGTTCAGGCGCCAATGCCCGGAGTGATATTGAAAACATATGTAAAGAAGGGAGATGTAGTACAGCGAGGAGATCCGCTTTGTGTACTGGTAGCTATGAAGATGGAAAACGAAATCCGTTCGCTGACGGACGGTACGGTCAAAGAAATCTTTGTAGAAGATACGGCAAAAGTAGGTTTGAACGACCGTATTATGGTGATTGAATAATAATGTGCCAATATGCTAATGTGCCAATGCCTTTCGGTAGTACAGCGCAGCATATTGGCAAATTAGTATATTGGCACATTATTAAAAATAATTTTCTCATATGTAATGTAGATTACACATTTATTAGCTTTTATTTTGCTCCTTTGCACAAGTAAAGAGAATACGGGTTCTGTTAATCGGCCGGTAGTATACTTAATATTTGGTGTCTTATGAAAATAAAAGAGATTATTCATTGGCTACTTCCTTCCAGGTGCTGGAAGATGGTAGCCATTGTCTTGTCCGGTCTGATTATCGGGGGAGGGTTGTTTTTCTTGTATATGCTCCGAGCGCATACCTATCTGGGCGACGACCCGGCAGCTTGCGTCAATTGCCATATCATGGGACCCTATTATGCTACTTGGATGCACAGTTCTCACGGACGGGATGCTACGTGTAATGATTGTCATGTACCTCATGAGAATCCGGTAAAAAAGTGGGCGTTCAAGGGCATGGATGGTATGCGTCATGTTGCGGTGTTTCTCACTCGTGGCGAGCATCAGGTAATAAAAGCAAATGATGAAAGTGCAGAAGTAATCATGAACAATTGTATCCGTTGTCATACACAGCTCAATACCGAGTTTGTGTCTACCGGGCGTATCAATTATATGATGTCTCAGGTAGGAGAAGGAAAGGCCTGCTGGGATTGTCATCGTGATGTGGCACATGGGCAAAACAGCCTTTCTACTACCCCGGATGCACTGGTTCCTTATCCGGAATCGCCTGCACCGGAATGGCTTCGTAAAATGATAAATAAATAAATTCATAAATAGATCTGTCAATTATCCTGTTTTCAATTGCTGCATGAATAGCATTGGTACATTTGGTTTATTGACACATTAGCACATTATCAATATGGAAAAGAAATTAAAGGCATGGCAAGGATGGCTGTTGTTTGGTGGAGCAATGGTTGTTGTATTCGTTTTGGGACTGGTGGTCTCTTCATTAATGGAACGCCAGGCAGAGATAGTCAGTGTATTCAACAACAAACGGGTAGAGATTAAAGGTATCGAGGCTCGTAATGAGGTTTTCGGAGAGAATTATCCCCGGCAATACGATACATGGAAACAGACTGCGCAGACTGATTTTGAAAGTGAATTTAATGGTAGTGAAGCAGTAGATGTACTTGAAAAACGTCCGGAAATGGTGGTTCTCTGGGCTGGATATGCTTTCTCTAAAGATTATACAACTCCACGTGGACATATGCATGCCATTGAAGACATCACCCGAAGTCTTCGTACCGGTGCCCCAATGGATCCTCACAGTGGTCCGCAGCCTTCTACTTGCTGGACTTGTAAAAGCCCGGATGTACCCCGTATGATGGAAGCACTTGGCGTTGATTCTTTTTACAATAATAAGTGGGCTGCTTTTGGCAATGAGATTGTAAATCCCATTGGTTGTGCCGATTGTCATGAACCGGAGAATATGAAGCTACACATCAGTCGTCCGGCGTTGCGTGAGGCATTTGCCCGTCAGGGGAAAGACATTGATAAGGCTACTCCGCAAGAGATGCGTTCATTGGTATGTGCACAGTGTCATGTGGAATATTACTTCAAGGGTGACGGTAAGTATCTGACTTTCCCTTGGGACAAAGGCTTCACAGTGGAAGATATGGAGGCATACTATGATGAGGCTGATTTTGCCGATTATACACATGCACTGAGTAAGGCGCGTATCCTGAAAGCACAACATCCCGACTATGAGATTTCGCAGATGGGTATCCATGCACAGCGTGGTGTGTCATGTGCTGATTGTCATATGCCGTATAAGAGTGAAGGGGGAATGAAGTTCAGCGATCATCATATACAAAGCCCGCTGGCGATGATTGATCGTACTTGTCAAGTGTGTCATCGCGAGAGTGAAGAGACACTTCGTAATAATGTATACGACCGTCAGCATAAAGCAAATGAAATCCGTAATCGTTTGGAACAAGAATTGGCAAAAGCTCATATCGAAGCTAAGTTTGCATGGGATAAGGGGGCTACAGACCTGCAGATGCAGGAGGCACTGAAGCTGATTCGTCAGGCACAATGGAGATGGGACTTTGGAGTCGCTTCACACGGGGGCTCTTTCCATGCTCCGCAGGAGATTCAACGCATTCTGGGTCATGGCTTGGACAAAGCTTTGCAGGCGCGTTTAGCTATTTCTAAGGTTTTGGCTAATAACGGATTTACAGGTGAAGTACCAATGCCGGATATTTCTACCAAGGCCAAAGCACAGGAATACATCGGTCTCGACATGAAGAAAGAACATGAGAATAAAGATAAATTCCTGAAAGAAGTTGTTCCGCAATGGCTGAAAGAAGCAAAGGCTAACGGGCGCTTAGCGAATATTTAGTTGAAAGTTGAGAGTTAAAAGTTGCTGTGTAGTGTGAGCAACTAATTCTCCAGCGCATAGTAACTTTTAACTAAGTAATGCTTTATAATTAAATACTTATTTATCAGGTTGTTATTGAAACGCAAATGAACGCAGATTTTCTGTAAGGAATATTGTTTTCAAGCATAATGCAGCAATCTAATTCGCGAAAATCTGCGTTCATTTGCGTTTCAATAAATATTAATCAGCACTACATAGCAATTTTCAACTTTCAATATTCAATTTTCAACTAAATAAAGATGTGGCAAAAACCATGGGGATATAAAGAAGGGTTCGCTGTTTGCGGCGGACTCTTTCTTGTGGGTACTCTCTGGCAGGTAACGCTCGGGAAGTGTACGCTTTCTTTGTTCGCCTGGCCGGTGAATATTTATGCGGGAGTAGTCTATGTACTTCTGTTACTTGCATTGTATCTTTTCTTTCGTAAGTACTACTTTGTTCGTTGGATGAGCAGTTACCAGGCAGCTGTCAGCACTATGATTTCTTTAGTGGTGATGACGGTTATTATGGGGTTTACCCGTCAGTACCGTCCGGAAGTTGCCGTTACAGGAGTTGAAGGTTGGCTGGGATTTTCGCAGATGCTTTCCGCTTGTTCTTTTGTATTGCTCTTCTTCTGGTTTGTTACATTGTTAGGGATGGTCATACTCCGACGGATTCATCACTTTACAGTACGTGATATTCCTTTTCTGTTTAATCATCTTGGATTATTTTTAGTTCTGACCGGCGCTGTGTTGGGAAGTGCCGATATGCAACGGCTTGAAATGACTACTCAAACGGGTAAGGCAGAATGGCGGGCGTTTAATAAACAAAAAGAGATGCTGGAATTGCCATTGGCGATAGAGCTGCATGATTTTACCATCGATGAATATCCACCTAAACTGATGTTGATAGATAATGAATCGGGAAAAGCACTTCCGGCAGGACAACCGGTGAATGTGCTGATAGAAGATGATTTCAGCAAAGGAGAATTGCAGGATTGGGAAATTGAGGTAACGGAAAAGTTGCCCATGGCTGCCAGTGTAGCTACCGAAGACACCGTTCGGTTTGTAGAATTTCATTCGGTGGGGGCAGCCTGTGCTGTCTACGTGAAAGCTCAAAATACAACGAGTGGTGAACAGCGTGAAGGGTGGGTGAGTTGCGGTAGTTTTATGTTTCCATACAAAGCGCTTCGCTTGAATCAGAAAGTAAGTCTTATTATGCCCGAACGCGAACCGAAACGCTTTGCATCCGAAGTAACCGTTTATACACAATCCGGAGAACAGGTAGGAGCCACGATTGAAGTAAATCGACCTTTTGAAATAGAGGGCTGGAAAATATATCAATTGAGTTATGACGAGTCGAAAGGACGTTGGAGTGATATCAGTGTATTCGAGTTGGTTAGCGATCCCTGGTTGCCTGTGGTTTATACGGGCATATGGATGATGATAGCCGGTGCTGTCTGTATGTTTGCATTGTCACACAAAAGAAAGGAGGAGAAAGTATGAATTGGGATCTTTTCGGATGGTTTGCTGCTGTATCTCTTTGTCTTTGGGGCTTTGGAGCTTTCACTGCCTGGAAAGGTAAGTCGATGGGTTGGGTACTGGGACCTACATTGGCAGGATTGCTTGTCTTTTTTACCTTTATCCTTGGGATGTGGATTTCATTGGAGCGTCCACCCATGCGTACAATGGGGGAGACCCGTTTGTGGTATTCCTTTTTCTTACCATTGGCAGGTATCATCACTTATGTTCGCTGGCGCTATAAGTGGATACTCAGTTTCAGCTTTGTATTGTCACTGGTGTTTATCTGCGTCAATCTTTTTAAGCCTGAAATTCATAATAAAACGCTGATGCCTGCTTTGCAAAGTCCCTGGTTTGCACCACATGTCATCGTATATATGTTTGCTTATGCCATGCTTGGGGCAGCAACGGTAATGGCTGTTTATCTGTTATGGATAAAGAAGAAACCGGCAGCCGAACGGGAAATGGAACTTTGTGATGATCTGGTGTATGTGGGGCTCTCGTTTATGACCCTGGGGATGCTTTTCGGTGCTTTGTGGGCTAAAGAGGCATGGGGACACTACTGGAGTTGGGACCCGAAAGAGACATGGGCAGCTGCCACATGGATAGGTTACCTGTGTTATATTCACTTCCGACTTCATCAACGCAGGAGCCATCGCAAGGCACTCGCCGGATTATTGGTTTGCTTTCTTTTACTTCAAATGTGTTGGTATGGCATCAATTATTTGCCTTCGGCACAAGGAACGAGTGTACACACTTATAATTTAAACTAATATTGTATGAAACTGACTGCTATTATTTTAACCGGATTGGTACTGTGCTCTTCTGTTGTCTGCGCACAGGAAGAGAAGAACGAGTTTAGTATTGATGCACAACTGCGTGCTCGTGGTGAATATCGCAATGGCGTACTTAGTCCGCGTGCCGATGGACAGCTGCCTGCCTTTTTTATAAACAATCGTGCCCGTTTTTCACTTGGATACAAGCGGGATCGTCTGCAAATGAAGCTTTCTGCCCAACATGTAGGTGTGTGGGGACAGGACCCTCAGATAGATAAGAACGGACGTTTTATTCTTCATGAGGCATGGGCAAAGCTGGATTTGGGGAAAGGTGTCTTCGCACAGTTGGGACGCCAGTCATTGGTATATGATGATGAACGTTTACTGGGTAGTCTCGATTGGAATGTGGCAGGACGTTTTCATGATGCATTGAAGTTGGGATACGAAGCCGGGAAACACAAAATGCACCTTGTCCTCGCTTTCAATCAGAATGATGAAAAAACGATAGGTGGCAACTATTATGATCCTTCTAAAGCACAGCCTTATAAAACCATGCAGACTTTATGGTATAACGGCCAGTGGGCTAAGAATTTCAATGCCTCTTTGCTTTTCATGAATGTAGGCTATGAGACCGGAACGCCCGAAAAAGGAAAAACCAATTATATGCCTACCACCGGAACTTATCTCACCTATACTCCGGGTAACTGGACGTTAAACGGAAGTGCTTACTATCAGTTTGGTAAAAGGAAAGTGGGCGATGAGGTGAAGAAGGTTTCAGCCTATATGTTCGGTGTGAAAGCGGGATACAAAATCAATCAGCAATGGTCTGTCAGCATATTGACCGATTATCTGAGCGGTGATCCGGAAAGTAGTAAGGCGTCTACATTCGATCCGCTTTATGGCACTCATCATAAGTTTTATGGTGGTATGGATTACTTCTATGCTTCTGCTTACAATAGAGGTTTGTGGGACAAGCAGCTGAGTGTTGACTTTAAACCCACTTCCCGCTGGGCTATGTCACTGAATTATCATCATTTTTCTACTACTTATGACGTAACAGTAGAGGGAGATGAAGGACGTAGTCTCGGATCAGAGTTCGACTTGCAGGTAGATTACACAGTGATGAAGGATGTGAAACTGACGGTTGGTTACTCAACCATGCTCGGGACGAAATACATGGATGTGGTGAAAGGCGGTAACCATGATGCCTGGCAAGACTGGGGATGGGTCTCTCTCAATATCAACCCACGTATTTTCTTTGCTAAATGGTAGGACTGTAACGGAAAAAGAGCTATTTTTGTCACAAACCAAAGAGAAGTACTGTGGTAAAAATCGATTTTACAGATGAGTATAAACAACTGCTGTGGCAGATACCTCTTTTCCGGGACTTAGATGTGAATGTAAAACATCGTCTAATGGACGAACTTGAATTTACATTGTACAAGGTATCCCGTAAAGAGGTGGTGCTGCAACAAGATACGCGTTGCAATCATTTGTATGTGCTGCTGAAAGGCGAGCTGGAGGTTAATATCATCGATGTAGCCGGCAATCTGGTAAAGGTAGAAGAGATCATCGCACCCCGCGCCTTTGCTACTCCGCATCTGTTTGGCGAAAACAATATTCTGCCTGCCACCTTTACCGTAAGTAAAGATTCTATTCTTCTTATGGCTACCCGTACTTCGGTTTTCAAACTGATAAGTTCCGTGCCACAGTTACTCCATAGTTTTCTTTGTGTGACAGGCAACTGCAATAAATGTACCGTTACCCGTTTGCGTATCCTCTCTTATAAGAACCTTCGCAGTCGTTTCGTTTATTATCTCATGGAGCATCGCACCTCTGATGGTATCGCTTTGTTGGAGCATAATCAGGTACAACTGGCAGATTATTTAGGAGTAACCCGTCCTGCCCTGTCAAAAGAGATCAATAAGATGATAAAAGAGGGATTGATCTCTGTGGATAAGAGAGAGGTTACCTTGTTGAATATGCAAGGATTGAAGGAGTATATTTGATGTGATAAATATGTAAATGTTAGATTAATGAATTTTTTTCTTCATCTTTTTATTTTTGGTTTGTGAACTTATATAAATTGAGCCCATCCGGGTCGCCGATGTATTGGAATAGATACCAGGGAGGAGTATTACTGAATAATCCTTCTCCTGAAATGTAAAAGCACATAGATAGTACCCCTTCTTTATTAACTATTACATTATATTGTTTATTTCCTAAGTCATCTTTATCTCTAAATTCCCACTTGCCTTCATAGTTTAATGTTTCTGTACCTAAATATCCACTGTATGTAATGTTTTTAACTATACAGATACTATCTTCCTTGAGAATGATCTCTCCTCCATCTTCTGAAACCCATGTTCCAATAAAATCTTGAGATGTAGGTTTCGAGTTATTGCATCCGTTAAAAAGGAAAAATAAACTTATAAGAAACAGATTCTGCAAACTTTTTTTCTTCATACTATATTTGACTTGATGCTTCAGTATAACTTTCTATTATGATTGTTAAAGTCTAAATTATCTTTTTCATAAGTATTTTAAAGATAATATCAAACCAATTTTCCTTCTTTTACACTCCTTTCTAAATCCCTGAGAGTTATTTTTTTCTTGACTTTTTTCTTTTGTTTTAGAATTAAGTTTAATAATTTTAGAAGTATATGATCTCCTTCAGGATAGAAATACTCTTCGAATTTAAATTCGGTAATGCTTACATTGAATTTCTTGCTAAATAAGTAGATAAATTCGTAAGCATCATCTCCGTTGAGTTTCAAATCTTTTACGAGATCTGTTTCAGGAGTATATTCGTCATCCCACCGTTCTTCTTTGACAAACTGAATAATTTGTCTCCATATATCATCTTTATTCATTGTTTTTTTATTAAATTGTTTGTAATCATTATTTTCTATTTATGTACTTGGTTTAGTTTCTTTTTCTAAACTAAATGATGTAATAGTAATAGTTATTTAAATTTAAGTAAGGGATAAGTCTTTTAATACCTTGATTGCAATTATTCTGAAACTGATTATATTTTATGCCATTAATTGAATATAATATTTTATAAATGTCCAAATGTGTATAGCCTAACAACAATGACTTCTAATATAGGTATAAAGATTGTAAGTAGAAAGAATGGCCACTTTATATTAATTTGTGGAAATCTATTTTGAATTTTATTTAAAGTGCAACTTTTGTAAAATCTTATGTATGAAAAAGTGATTAAGATGGAATACAGGATGAATATTCTTTTCCAAAAAGCTAATGAAAAGTAATAAGTGAAAAATGGCCTATTACATACTAAGGCAGTTGAATATAATATTATGTCTATAAAAAAACTACTATAAAGACTTGTATGTATTAATGCGCTCCATTTGGCTTGCTCTTCGTTTCTACCTGTTCTTATGAGAAAAGTGTATGTTAAGTAAAAAAAATAGTCGATTATTATCATGTTAGTTATTTAAAAAAGTGAAAAATCATATGTGCCTAAGGTTGGATTGTATACATTATTTGTTGGTGTTACTCCATTTATTATATTTTTACGTATTTGTTCTCTTTCTCCACTTAAAGCTTCAATCATAAGACTTAATTCTATATGAAAATTTTCTTTCTCTATGCCAAGGAACTTAATGATTCCATTGGGTTCCCAATTATCACTGCAAATAGTGAATTCAAACATAATTTTTGCCATAACTTATTTTAGTTTTGTGAACTTATATAAATTAAGCTCATCTGGATCTCCAATATATCGAAACAGATACCAAGGAGAAGCATATCCAAATAATCTTTCTCCTGAAATGTAGAAAATTATTAAAAACGTTCCCTGCTTTTCAATTCTTATATTATATTTATCATATTCTAAATCATCCTTTTCTCTTAAAATCCATTTTCCTTCATAATTGAGTGGCTTTTTTTCTGAAAATATATTAATATAGTTATCGCGTATGTTTTTATACACACAAGTACTATCACTTCTTAATATGATTTCTCCTCCATCTTCAGAAACCCATGTTCCAATAAAATCCTGAAATGTGGGTTTAGGGTTATTACATCCATTAAGTAGGAAAAATAAACTAATGAAAAACAGATTAAATAAACTTTTTATCTTCATTTCTTACTTTGATTTTGTGAACTTATATAAATTAAGCTCATCTGGATCTCCGATATATTGAAATAAGAACCAAGGAGGGGTATTGTCCAATAGTCCTCCTCCTGATATATATAGGGTCATATATGGAGTCTCTTTTTGTCTGATATCTATGTAATATCCGTTATATCCTAAATCGTCTTTTTTCAAATACCATTTTCCTGTATTATTAAGAGAATCTTTATCTATGGATATCTCTATATATTCAATAGGAATATTTTTATATATACATGTACTGTCTTTTTGTAATGTAATTTCGGCTCCATCTTCAGAAACCCATGTTCCAATAAAATCTTGAAATGTGGGCTTAGGGTTACTGCATCCATTGAGTAGGAAGAATAAACTTATAGAAATAATATTAAATAGTTTTTTTTGTTTCATATTATTTTGATTTAAATATTTCAGTTCAAATAAAAGTTTGGTTTGGGCATAGCCCCATCATTCATTTATATTTATTACATACGTGTCACAGCCGGAATTACAGTCGAAATTATGTTTTAAAATAAGAGTTAAACTATCACCATTAAAACAATAACTGACTAAAATTTTGTACTTTTCAAAAGTACCAAGAATAATTTCTTTTTTAGTTGTATTATTTTGCTTCCGAACTTGGATGCAATCATTATTTGTGGCTCCTCCTCCTATATAATAGAAATTAATGGTCTCAATATAATTATACTCTGTTTTTCCGGAATGGTTATTTTCTGTATATCCCCGATATTCTTGTGATAGGAGGATAGGTTTGGCTTCCAATAAATGGAAGGAGTTAAAAAAATATATGAAAGCAATTATAACACCAAGGGTAGCCGAAATTATGGCTATCAAAATAGCATATTTACGATAAGAATATCTCATTCTATTTCTTTTATTTTAGTTTTGTAAACTTATATAGATTAAGCTCATCCGGATCTCCGATATATTGGAATAAATACCATGGAGAAGCATATCCAAATAATCTTTCTCCTGAAATGTAGAAGATTATTAAAAATATTCCCTTTTTCTCGATTCTTATATTATATTTATCATATTCTAAATCATCCTTTTCTCTCAAAATCCACTTCCCTTCATAGTTGAGTGGTTTGTCATTTGAATTTATGTCAATATAAGTGTTATGTATATTTTTTAACACGCAGGTACTATCGCTTCTTAATATGATCTCTCCTCCGTCTTCAGAAACCCATGTTCCAATAAAATCTTGAAATGTAGGTTTAGGGCTATTGCATCCGTTAAAAAGGAAGCATAAACATACAAATGCCAGATTGAATAAACTTTTTTTCTTCATTTCTTATTTTGATTTTGTAAACTTATATAGATTAAGCTCATCTGGATCACCGATATAATCAAATAAATACCATGGAGGTCTGTTGTCTAATAGTCCTTCCCCAGAAATGAATAACGAGAAATAAATTACTCCTTTTAGATAAATAGCTATATTATATTGATCATATCCATTACTGTCTTTAGTTCGGATTCGCCACTGTCCTTCACCAGATAATGATGCTTTTTCTTCTGAGAATGGATTGATCTGTTTCGCATATATTCCTTTGACGATACATATACTATCTTCTTTAAATATGATCTCTCCTCCATCTTCTGAGACCCATGTTCCAATAAAATCTTGAGATGTAGGTTTCGAGTTGTTGCATCCGTTAAAAAGGAAAAATAAACTTATAAGAAACAGATTCTGCAATTTTTTTTTCTTCATACTATATTTGACTTAATGCTTCAGTATAACTTTCTATTATGATTGTTAAAGTCTAAATTATCTTTTTCATAAGTATTTTAAAGATAATATCAAACCAATTTTCCTTCTTTTACACTCCTTTCTAAATCCCTGAGAGTTATTTTTTTCTTGACTTTTTTCTTTTGTTTTAGAATTAAGTTTAATAATTTTAGAAGTATACGATCTCCTTCAGGATAGAAATACTCTTCGAATTTAAATACGGTAATGCTTACATTGAATTTCTTACTAAATAAGTAGATAAATTCGTACGCATCATCTCTGTTAAGTTTCAAATCTTTTACTAGATCTGTTTCAGGAGTATATTCATCATCCCACCGTTTTTCTTTGATAAACTGAATAATTTATCTCTAAATTTTATCTTTATTTGTTGTTTTTTTTTTTTTTTGTTAGATTGTTTGTAATCATTATTTTTAAATAAAGTACTTGTTCTAAACTCCTTTTCTAAATTAAATGATGTGGTAGTAATAGCTATTCTCAACCTAAATAAGGAATAAATTTATTACAATTCTATTGAAGCTAATTATATTTACTACAGTCGAGATTACAATCGAAATTCTGCTTTAAAATAAGTGTTAAACCATTATTCATCTTCATAATTATAAATTAACACTGTTCTGATTTTTTTTCTCCATACCCAGATCATTAATCCTAAATAATCAAAGGTATACACTTTCTGGTTTTGTCCTCTATCTCTGTTTATTGGAATGTATATGATGTCTTCATCACTAGGTTGCTGATAATCTATTAATATCAAGAATTCCTCATAAAACATATTTATCAAATTTTTGCCTTTCCAATAACATTCTTTATCACATTTAATTGTTTCAATTTTACCATTTTTAACCCATATATAAAAATTGACATTATCGAAAAAATAAGAATCATGATCTATTTTAGAATGATCATAAAATTCCACATGATGGGGCAAATGCAAATAATTAGTAATATCATCTCCAAGAATAAAATTCTCATATGATTTGTAGGGTATTAAGCCTGTTTTTTCCATATTATTCTTTGTTTATTAATTCCGATTTCATTCATCCTCATAATTCGAAATTAATATAGATCTGATTTTTTTTCTCCATACCCACACCATTAGTCCTATATTATTAAAGTCATACACTTTTTGGTTTTGTCCACTATGTTTACTTGTTAAAACATATAATGAATCTTCACTATCAGGCTGCTGATAATTTATCATGGTTAAAAAAATGTCATATGGCATTTTTATTAGATTTTTGTCTTGCCAATAACACTCAATATCACAACAAATAGTATCAATTTTGCTGTCTACAACCCATATCTCAAAATTGAAATTATCAAAATAATAAGTATCATGGCATATATATGGATCGTCATCATAAAAATCGATGCGATGAGGTAAATGTAAATAGTTAGAAATATTATCTCCTAAAACAAAAATATCGTATGATTTATTGGGGATTAAACCTTTTTTCTTCATGTTGTCTAAAATGTTTTGTTGTTAATTCCAGTGAGTTTCACCATTGTTCTTGTCATGGGCATCTTTACGTATCCTGTCTATCTTTTTTGTATCCAAAATCCCATTCCCATTTACGGGTTTCTCCGATAGGTACAGCTATTCTTCATCTTCGTTTTTGTACATTAATACGGTTTTTATTTTGTTACGCCATGTCCATATTGTTAGACTCAAGTCATCAAATATATAAACTTTTTGGTTTTGCCCTCTGTCCTTGGATAACAATACATATTCTTTACTTTCTTTCGTTGGTTTTTGTCCGCACATTATTAGGAAATCGCTGTATGGCATGCCTATCAGATTTGTATTTTTCCAGTAACACACTTGGTCGCAACATATTGTGTCTATTCTTCCGTCTTCTACCCAAACTGTAAAATGTAGAGTTGGGAAAGTATAACTATCATAACAGTACATATTACCACAAGTATGATCTAATATATGAGGAAAATGGAGATAGTTAGTTATGTTGTCTCCAATAATAAAAATTTCATATGATTCGTTTGGGATTAATCCTTTATGTTCCATAGGTTTTTATTGATTGATTATTAATTCCAATGAGTTTCACCTTTCTCTTTGTATTGAGCATCTTTTAGAATTCTTTCTATTGTCTTTTGAAGTTCTTTCTTTTCTTTCTTGCTTTTTGCTGTTTTAATTTTTTGCTGTAGTTCTTTAACTCTCTTTTTAGTCTTTTCCATAGCTCTTCCACCATCACCATGTGGCATTCCTTTCGTAGACTTTTTCCCGGATCTTATACCAAAAGTACTAGTAGGCGAACCACCTGGAAAAATAGCCTCTTTAGCCATTTCTATACCTGCTTTCCTTATAAAACGTCCTGTTAATAAATCGTATACAGTATTGGTTTGTTCTATTCTTCCGGAAACGGGAAGTCCATATTGGGTCCAGGCATTTCCTTGGTTTACATTTGTAGCTCTAACTTCCCTGCAAAGGTTCTCTATTATTCATCTTTGTAGTTGTAAATTAATATTGTTCTTATTTTCTCTCTCCATACCCATAATGTTAGTCCCAAGTTGTCAAAGTAATGAACTCTCTGGTTTTGTCCCCTATCTCTACTTATGGGAACATATACGAAATCATCACTATCAGACTGCTGGTAATTAATAAGAGTCAAGAACTCTTTATAGAACATCTTTATTAAGTTTTTATCCTGCCAATAACACTCTATATCACAGCAAATAGTCTCTATTTTACCATTTTCAACCCACACTTCAAAATTGAAATTATCAAAATAATAAGTATCATGATATATTTCCTGATCATCATAAGACTTCATATGATGAGGTAAATGCAAATAGTTAACAATGTTGTCTCCTAAGATAAAAATATCGTATGATTTATTGGGAGTTAATCCTATTCTTTTCATTTTATTCTGTTTCATTTTATATTAGTTCCAATGGGTTTCACCCTTATCTTTCTTATGGGCAGTATCTCTAATTCTATCTATTGTTTTTTGTATCCTCTTTTTTTCTTTAGCAGGAGCCGTTTTCATCTTCTCTTGTAACTCCTTAATACGTTTTTCTGCTTTCTTTAATGCTCTTCCACCATCACCATGTGGCATTCCTTTCGTAGACTTTTTCCCGGATCTTATACCAAAAGTACTAGTAGGCGAACCACCTGGAAAAATAGCCTCTTTAGCCATTTCTATACCTGCTTTCCTTATAAAACGTCCTGTTAATAAATCGTATACAGTATTGGTTTGTTCTATTCTTCCGGAAACGGGAAGTCCATATTGGGTCCAGGCATTTCCTTGGTTTACATTTGTAGCTCTAACAGATATTCCTATAACATTAATTTCGCCATTAATGATTTTACTATAGCTAAAATAAAATGTCTCATTCTCGTCATTAAAAGTCAGTCTGTCTGTGAACTCTGCATCTGTAAGATGATCCCAGGATGCGAAATTGAATGAATTAGAATAATATTGTAGCATGTTTACAAGAGGCGAAAATAAAGAATTCCAGAACCGCTCTATTTCTACCGGGTCACTTGTACTCCAATAGTCCATTCCGTACGGGTCGATTCTGCTTATGGGATTTCCTCCACAATATACATATGGACTAAGGTTGTAATAATTCTCAGCATGTGGATCCACTGACGTGAAGCTCATAATCGCCGGATACATGCCCCGAGCCACATAATCGTATGTATCATAACCATGCATTTCAATGAACTCTTTACCGTTGTATTTACGGTTTTGAACGTCTCTTCCTGTTCCTTCTGTCCAAGGCAGACCGCTTGGGTAGTACTGAATACGTTGTACAGTGGTAGCCGGGACTATCGTCCCTCTATAGTCTTTGTATGCGGCACGCCATACTTCCCGGTTATTACCTAAATGATCTTTACGATAATAATGGTAATCGGGCAGAAGAGAAGTTGAGTTAATCCTTGTAGCATATCCTTCAGGATTGAACACTTTTCCCAGCATATATACTCCCGGGTCACAGCCATTAAAGTCGTATTCTATATTATCAACGTAAAATGTGCCGGTTTCGTCTATTACATCCAGATCATATTCCCATTTACGGGTTTCTCCGATAGGTACAACTACCGGAGTAGCAAGCGTGAAGTTTCGGGTACTTAATCTCCGGCCGGAAGCATCGTACGAGCTGATTATCTGATTACCATTTTTAAATTGGACCGTGTCAGGCAAGTTTAGCATATTATAGCGAACGGTAACGATGTTACGATCCAGGTCTTTCACCATGTTTCCATTGGCATCATAAGCGAATTCCTCAGTTTCGTTTGCCTTATCCTGATACTCTTTTTGATTGTACAGGTTACCGGAACCCCAGCCATCTGTGACTTTCTTTAGTTGATTACCATGATAGGATAACGTCAGCAGGTCGATAACATCGTCTTCGCCAAATCTCGTTACCTCTTTTATATTTCCATGTTTATCGTATTTGAATGATTCAGATAATTGTCCGGCATCCATAAATAGTCCATCCAGATAACAATAGTTTGATGTTAGTCGGTTCAGTGCATCATAAAAATAGATATAACCATTTTTCTTTCCGTTGTAAGTCCATGTGTTGCTGGATATATTTCCGTTATAACAAGGCTTTGCCAGTTCCGAACCATAAACAGGTTGATTGTAATGAATATTCTCCTCAAATGAGCCGCTTCTTATTTGGGTTATCCAGTTCCGTATATTGTATTTGTAACAAACCGTGTCTGTCCGATTATGTCTGTATGTTGTTTGTAATCGTCCTAATTCGTCGTATTCATTTTCGGACAAAGTGATGGCAGGATTACCATTTAGCCGGTAGCTTGTAGTGAGACGTCTTTCTGCCTGGTCATATGTATATGAATAAAGTTCGGACACATTGCCGTATCTGTTGCCGGAAATGGAACTCTCTTTAAGCACATTTATAGGTTTCCCTCTGAAATCTACTCTGTGGTATGCCGTTGTATACCCGCCCAAATGATTGTTTTGGCGAGTTTGTATGATGTTGTCTTTTTCATCATAATAGAATGCCTGAATAGTATATTTTCCACTTCCATCCAATAGATAAGTGCGTGTGCCTGTAAGAAGACCTTTGGCGTTCGGTTTTGAACCGGAAGAAGAACCGTTTGATGTGAATGCCGTTCCGTAACCTTCTTTCTGTTTGTAAGATAATGAATCTCTTTGTGCAGGTGGTAGCAGTTCCAGAAAACGATAGTCATCATAGTAATTCACGGTTAGCATCTTGTCGGATTGCAGGTTGAAAGGAGTATTTGAATATCCCATCGCATTAGTTGTGATAAATGAATCGGTAACCGGTGAGTTTCCAAATTCCATAATAGCTTCTTCCAAGCTCATTTCGGCTTCATATTGTCCCATATAAATCAGTCTGCCGAAAATGTCATAATTGCTTGCTGTCCACAAATGCTTTTTCCGTTGGTTACCATCCTGGCTGAAAACCAATTGTCCGGCTTTATCGTATACCGTGTATATCGGTTCGCATCCGGGTAAGCGTTTGTATATGCAATTCCCTAAGTCGTCATATTTATAAATGAATGCGTATTGTTTTAACAATACATGGTCATCACTGACTTCACCTGCATTCAGTACATCCGAAATCATAGGAGGAAGTATGTAGCACGGCTGTCCCAATGAATTATAAACGTGATAGGTATTCACATCCCCTCCGGATGTCTGCAGGATGATGCGTCCATTTTTATCTTTGAATATTTGGGACTCTTTTCCATCTTCATCTGTTGTGAGAAAACATTCGAGTGTTTTGGGAGGATAGTATCCGGCATTTTCAAGACGGTTTTGTGCATTCACTATATATTTCCTGACTTGGTTCGCGGTGTTGGCTGTATGTTTCAGTTTGCTGTGGTGCTTGTCCATATCGTCACCGGGTACCTGTATCCCTTCCAGATAATCATATCTGTAACGAGAGGAATAAAGGTTTTCCTTATAGGGCCGTCCATCCTGATAATAGGCTTTTGACAGTGTGGCAAAGTTTCCGGGTTTGATATATTCCTGGCTGTTTTCAACAGGAGTCGGCAGCCATTCTTTTGATACCCGTCCGCAATAATCATAGTCGATGTTGGTAACTAAATCTTTACCGGATGGCGTATGATTTTTCTGAACTTGTTGCACAGGGCGTCCCATGCCGTCGAAATATTGAATAGACACCTGTTCTGTTGTGCCCTCTGCATTCATTTTTGTATGTATGGAGATGTAGTTTTGATTACCGGCGGATTGTGCATGTATGATAAATAGTGGTAATAAAAAAACTCCTGATAATAAGATTCTTGTTTTCATAAATATTCACCGATATAATGAACTTGAATGGTCTGAAGCAGTCGATTATTAAGATCCCGTATGTTCTTGAGATTTCCGAAAGAGTCATATTCGTAAGATGTTTTGATACCTCTGGCGTCTGTGATGGAGGTTACTCCTACCAATAATTTGAAGGTCATTGTGGTTACCTGGCTATTTATAAGTACGTTTCTTAGATTATTTACCACATTCATGTCAGGGGTATACGAATTGTATAATTGATTCACCATATAATCGCCACCTAAACTTTGCGCTACGTTGGCAAATGTGGCATTTCTGATTTCTGCTATGGGATGTGTACCGTTGTAGGCCCAGAGGTAGACGGTGGATATACCTGAGGTCTCATCTGTAACCTGAACCAGCCTGTCACGATCATATTGGTAACTTTCCGTAAGGACATTGGTCAATTGGTATAATGCCGGATTCTGGTTTTCGGTTATAATTGGCCAATTACCTAACTTATAGGAGGAGGCAAGAGGAAGATTGCCCGGATTTAATTTTGCTATGTATTTGGCTGTAAGTTGGCTTTTATCGTTATATTCGTTTCGGTACGCATCCGTAATCCTCCCTTGTTTTATAGAAATACAGGTATGTATTTTGTTTTTTCGGGTATATGTATAATATTGGGTAACTGTGTCTCCTTGTGAATCTATTGTAGAATATGATAAAGGAGCGTTTGCCCATGTATACGTACTATATAGTTTGCTGTCGTAAGTGTATTTTTGATAATTAGTGGTAATATCTCCTGTTGTTTTTATTTCTTCAATTTGCTTGTTATAGGGTATAACTCTGTATTTCACCATACCATAATCTTTATAGGCAAGAATTGCATCATATTCAGGACACTGACGCCATATGAAGCGCATGTCTACATAATCACCTACTACAAACAAAGAACCGGTAGTAATGGGAGTGTCATTCTTTTCAGGAATGTTATACTGATATTCTGTGACTTTTTTTTCATCTGTATGTTCGGTTTTCCTTTTTAACATTCCTCTCTTATATCGTTGGGAAGTTAATTTAAGCATATCGGCCCTAACATACATTTGGTAATTGGTTTCATCAATGTCTGCACAGTCCAAATCGGCTGAGGTGATATATTCATATACGATTTCATGTCTGTCAGCCCTTTGGGGATCTAATGGATCCAGGTGTCCGTTTTTGATGATATTCTCCGTCACTTTAGCATATTCGATATGACTCCCTCCATTCAATGTAGTGGGGATGGGATGAGAGGTGAGGCTTATAATTGAAGATTCAGCCTCTGCGAATAAAAAGCATGCTCCCAAGCCATTGCTGTTTAAGGGTTGTTCAGGCTGGTAGGCTTTAGCAATCATTGACCCGTATCTGGGAATATACGTCAGTACACCTGAACTGGGAGAGTCCCGATCCCTACCGTCTTCTGAATAGTTGTAGAGTCGGGCGATGGTATCAGTTCCAGTGATATGCTTTATCATTTTAATTCTACAACCTCCTGTCGCGTAGGTGTCTGAAGCGATAGGAGAACGGAGTGAGTAATAATGAATGCTGATTTTTCCGCAATCGCTGCAATCCGGACTTTCAAATACGTCGTAAAAAAGTCCACATAAATGGGGTTGATACCCGGACCATTCCATGGCGGGATTCTTTAATTTAAATGTATAAGTACCCTTTTGAACGGCATAAATGGATACCGGCTTATCTATACTATATTTATTAATACGGACAATCCTTTTCGTGTTGTCAGGGAAAGTTATTTCTACATAAGGTAGGGGCTGTCCATAAAATATGGTATCGTTGTTTGTCCATCCGGTAATGCAGTTATTATAACTTGCCGGATCGTCATTCCCGATAATACCTGCCGGGTAGTATTGGGAGAAATCGAGACGTATGGATTGGGGAATCCTTATGTTACAGGATGTTTCAAGTAATTGTCCCATTCGTTTTCCTTTTAATGTTGTTTGATGAGCAAGAGTGTCTTGATAAACTTCTAAAGTCTCAAAAAAGGAGTTGTCAGAGACGGCTGTACGTTGAGCGGTCAATCCCAATCTGGAAAAAGTATTTGGTTCCCAAGTGAATTCCGATTTTCTTCCGGTAGGATAAATGATACTTTGAAGCATCCCTAAAGTGGAACCGTCGGGATAGGCGTGGCGGTTGCCGCTGTTGGACGAAATGTATGGTCTTCTCTCGAAGTAGTTTGCAGCGGGATATAATGCGTTATTGGGTATCCAATATCCCCAATGATCTCTTTGTCTTAGCTTTTTTCCATATATTTCATTGGTTGTATATCCGAATTTGAATGTTCTGGTAGTGGTGTGATCTTCTCCTGTGATTATCAGACTATCCAATCTGGTACGTTGTATGACGTCGTCCGTATTAAAATTAGAACGACAGAAGTTGATTGTTGTATAAATGACATTTTCAGTGAGTTTATTAGGAATATATTTAATCGTTTTCAGTTGGCGGTGACAACTGTCTCCTTCATATTCAAAACGTGTTATGCTGTTCCGTCCAACAATTGACATTAATTGTACTTTGTCTGTTATCCGGGTTTCGTAGGGTGTAGTGGAAATCCCGTTAACCAACTTCTCCCGTTCTTGACATGGGAAATGGAGAGTGGATACATAATACTTTAGCTTATATTCCCAGTCAATAATAGAATAATCAGTGATAGCGCATTCTGTGTTTTTTATCACTTTATAATTAAACTCTATATGCTCTCCGGTCGGACTGGTAATCGAAGTCAACCACCAAGCTGAAGGATATTCATATGTTCCATTGCGCTCAAGCCCAGGATCATCGGGAAAGACTTGATCTTTTATCTTATATTGAAATTTGGAAAGTTCTTTTTGCTCAAATTTGTAAATGTATCCGTTTGGGTCTTTAGCGATGAATATTCTTGATAGTCTGTATTCAATTGAGATGCTGCTTTCGCTTTGAATGGTACAGTGTCCATTCTTATCCATGACGAAGACTCCGGACATGCCCATAAAATTGAAACTATAGGTGTCTTGGGCCGTATCAAAATGTCCCTGGTCATATTGTTTGCCATAATGACTGCTCATGTAACCTATTTTGCAATAGTTGTTGATCATACGGTATTGGTCGGCTGGATTGTAGTCGAAGGTTCTGTTTTTAATAAGTTCAACAAACTCCCTTCGGTCATTCATACTTGTATAAGAGAATAATTCCTCTAACCGGTTGTATCCAACCACATTCAGGGTCGGATCATACATCTCATCCGGCATTCCGCAAACAGACCGGGATATCATTCCACCTAAACAAAGTGTCCATCCCAATCCTATCGGTCCGTCGTCTTCCATTACTTTAATTCCGCCACCAAAATAGTTTATTTTTATAGGAATTTCGATGTTATGTTCTGTAATATTGAGTAGCGGTATATCTATATTAACCCTTCCTGTGTAAAGGTCGGTTGGTATTTCTCCATATTTTTCCAAAGCCAGAGCCTCGGAAGAGGGTCTGGTAATAACAGGAACTAGTTCGTCTTGTGCAAATAGGGAGAAAAACGGACAAGATAGGATAAGTCCTGAGAATATCAGGCTTCTGATTCGAAATAGTATCTTTTTCATAGTATTATCCTTTTATTATTTTTTCACTGAATACTTTTTCATTCACACAGATTTGCAGGATATACTCTCCTTTGGGATATTTATCCATATCGATGTAATGTTGATATACTCCTCCGGGGTAATTTTTTACGGTATAATGAGTAAGCTGTTGGCCTGCTATGTTGTACAATCTATAAGAAATAGCTGCATAGTCAGAGAGATAGAATTCAAAAGTTAATTCTGTTTGCACAGGGGTGGGATAGACATTGTATGAAAAGTCTAAAGGTAAGTCGTTTGAGTTGTTTTGATATTTATCATTGTCTTTCTCCTTTTTGTGGACAGTGCTTGCCAGTATTTTTTTCTGTAATTCCAGATTGGCGGTATCACTTTGCAGATACATGTGTTTGCCCGGTGGGTAGAAGAATGCCGTAGAAAAATATGCTGTTTTTAAACTATCAGACAGATGGCCGGTACGTATTGTTTCGAAGATGGGATAGCGATATCCTGAAGCGTACCATTGATAGGTTTCTACAATAATGGTACGTTCGTTCTGTCTTATAATATTGTCGATGGAATCTTCCGGCAGAATCCGGTAAGTCGGGGTATTCATGTTTTCGGATAGAACCTTTAGGGGAGAAATCGTTTCACTGATTAATTTGGTCATTTTTATCCGTAACACGTGCTTTAGAGTATCTTTTCCGGGTAAGATAATCATTCCATATGCATCGGCTTCGGTCGTATTTCGTCCCACCGTAGAGATGTGTAACCGTCCGCAATATTTCCCTTCTCCCTGATAATAGCCTTGAACTTTGTCTCCATAATGCATGGGAAGCTGCAAAAGAAGTTCAGGTTTAGAGTTTTCGATTTGAGTAGTTGAATTTTCAAATCCCCATAACCATACCGAATCCTTTTGCCAATCATAATAATAGCGGGTATGGTGTTCTCGCCCTACAATCATAGAATCAACCCCTTTTCGGGCGGAATAAATGAGCGTATACTTCTTGTTTATCGGAGATAATTTTCCGAAATCCCAAAGTACATCTTTGCCTGACCGGCCAGGAGCCTTATATTCTATTTGCTGTTTGACAATGGTGTCATTGACTCTGAATTTATTAAGTTCAGAAGTGAGACTGCATTGAGAATATAAATCCATCATTCTCCAAAGGCATAAAAAGAACAGTAAACTGTGTTTCATAGGATATTGTTATAAAGGTTATTTGTGTGCTGTTACGATGGGGGAGGAAGGGACCGAAAGTCTTTGTCTTAAAGATATTTCTTCAACTTCCTACTCCATATCTGATACCCTTCTTCCGTCAGATGTAATCCGTCTGTCGTCAGTTCCTTTCGTAGAATATTTGTTCCCTTTTCTGCAAAGAGAGGGAATAAGTTGATAAATGGTATTTTCCGGGAAGTAGCGAGCGTTTCCAGTTTTCGGTTAATTTCCGGTACGATGTCTGTTTTACCGATCATTGTTTTGTATTTACATACGGATTCATTGATAGGGAGCAGGCTTTGCAGATATAGTTTGGTATCGGGTGATTCTCTCTGTATTCTGTCTATCAGGAGAGTAATAAGCGTCACGACACTGTCTGCTGTGAGATCATGTGATACATCATTGATGCCTATCAATAAAAAGAGCTTTGCCGGATGCCCGGGGAGAATCTGGTGCAGACGGTCGTATACACCCATTGCTTCGTCTCCGATGATGCCCCGGTTACGTACATGTTTCTTTTTTAGTCGTACTCCCCAGTCTTTGCCACCTTCGGTGAGGCTATTGCCCAGCATGACGATATCTTTGGGGCTGATGGCCGGCTCATCTTCAAATTCGAGAAAGCGTTTGTAGTAATGTTCAGTATATGTCCGCTCGGTAGGGTAGATAGAAGCAGCAACTGCGTTGGCTACCAGTGAACGAAGCCGGGTTGCTTTACCTTTGTCATCCGGATGTACGCTGTTGGTCAGCAGAATAACGGCAGTGTCATTGTCGGGATCAATGGTGATGGAAGTACCTGTATATCCTGTATGTCCGTAGGTGTTTGGTCCAAATAAATCACCGTTATTAGATGCATACGGAGAAAAGAGATCCCATCCTAATGCGCGTCCCAGACCGGGGATATGCCGGGGAATACTTCTCATTGTTTTTACTCCTAATGGACTGAGGATACGATGTCCGTTATATTCTCCGTTGTTGAGTAACATTGCAGCGAGTATAGCCAGGTCATTGGCATCGGAGAAAACGCCTGCATTACCCGAGACACCTGCGTTCATGATACGTGCCAACGGATCGTGAACAATTCCTTTGAGAATACTGCCGTCCTTTTGCTTTTCGGTAGGAGCACACCGTTCCAATGTTTCTCCGGTAGGACAATAATCGGTATGTTGCATACCCAACGGATCAAAAATATGTGTTTTTGCAAAATCACGCAGGCTTTGTCCACTGACTGTTTCAATGATATGTTGCAGGGCAATATAGTTGAGGCAGCTGTATTGGAAGTCTGTTCCCGGCTTAAAATTAGTTTTGCAACCGGAAATGTATTCTATGAGCCCTTTAGGATTCGGAGCGCCATATTTAGCCGTTAATTCCTTAACCGGAGCATAAGGTGGGAGTCCGGAAGTGTGTGTCATGAGGTCGGTGATACGGATATCTTCGGAGAATCCCGGAATATAGAGACTGACACGGTCTGTAAGCCGGAGTTGACCGCGTTCAATGAGAATCATAGCACTGATGGCGGTTGACATGGCTTTGCTCACGGAAGCCATGTCAAATACGGTATTGACATCCATCGGTTCTGTATCAGGGAGCAGTTGCTTATTTCCATAGGCTTTCAGATAAGCCAGCTTGCCATGGTGTACGATGGCAAGTACGGCACCGGGAATTTCTTTGTTGTTTATAGCTGTTTCAATAGCTTTATCAGCATATGTAAGTTGACGGGAGTTCATACCTGTTTGTTCGGGAGCTACGCGTTGTAACGGTTGTCCCAAGGCCTGGAAAGAGAGAAAAAATAGGCTCAATATTAGGAAGGATGTTTTCATATGAATACGTAGTTTAGATAAAGTTGGATAAGATAAGTATGGTATTATTGAAACGCGGATTTATCCGGATTTTCGCAAAAAGAAACAGATGTAAAAGAAGGAATTACCGTCTTTTATTCTGCGTTAATTCGCATAAATCCGCGTTTTATCAGATAAAAGTAATACTCTATGAAACTTGGTGGCCTCTGTGGTGAACTGAGTTTTGTTTATTGTCCCGCTTTGTAAGCGTCTACGGCTTTTTTTACCGAACCATGCATCAGCAACAGGGCTTTTGCCTGGTCATAATCCAATCCAAGCTCTTCAACGATCATACGCGTGCCACGGTCCACTAATTTCTGATTGCTGAGCTGCATGTTAACCATTTTGTTACCTTTCACACGTCCCAGCTGGATCATTACAGAGGTAGTGATCATGTTCAGGATCATTTTTTGTCCTGTACCCGATTTCATACGTGAACTTCCTGTCACATATTCCGGCCCTACAATCATCTCAATAGGAACATCGGCTTCTGCTGCCATGGGTGAATCGGGGTTACTGGTGATGCATCCGGTTAGAATCCCGTGTTTGCGCGCAACATGCATGGCTCCGATGACGTAAGGAGTGGTACCCGACGCAGCAATACCGATAACCGTGTCTTTATCATTGATGTTATGTTCCATCAATTCTTCCCAGCCACGGGTCGTATTATCTTCGGCATTCTCTACAGGGTTACGGAGGGCTGTATCCCCACCGGCAATCAGTCCGATGACCAATGTGGGAGGCATACCGAAGGTTGGAGGTATTTCCGAAGCGTCAAGTACTCCCAGGCGTCCGCTTGTTCCGGCACCCATATAGAATATACGTCCTCCCTGCTTCATGCGAGGCACGATCTGGCTTACCAGTTTCTCTATTTGCGGAATGGCCTTTTGTGTGGCAAGGGCTACTTTCTGGTCTTCCGTATTGATGTCTTCCAGTATTTCCCGGATAGACTTTTTCTCTAAATCGTTGTAGAGCGAAGGTTGCTCTGATATTTTGATAAACATTGGGTAAATTATGATTTATGAATTATGAAATGTCATCAGACCTTGCATGGGGCTTTTGACGATAACTCCTATTTGTACTCCCAGTTCTTGGGCGGCTTCGTGTAATACCTCCTGATAATGATAGGCAACGGAGCCGATAAAATGTGCCGGATAATTCTGATAATCATACTGCATCACGTTACGTTTCAGGAAAGCCTTGAAACTGCCAAGAACGAGTGCATGTACAGATGGCTCGTGAATGTTCTCTGCCAGAAACGGAGAAAGGCTTGCCAGGAAACGGTTTGGGAATGGCTGACGATATACGCGGTCGATAATTTCGGGAGGTGTCAGGCCGGTTTTTTTCATAAACTTTTCTTTCAATTCCGGGGTCATCTGGTTTTTCAGAATGTCGCCTACCAGAAGTTTTCCTAATACAGCACCACTGCCTTCGTCTCCCAAAATGAATCCTAACGGGGAAACATTGTTCACAATCTTTTCGCCGTCATAGAAACAGGAGTTCGAACCGGTTCCTAAAATACAGGCGATGCCCGGTTTGTGTCCACACAAACTACGGGTCACGGCCAGCATATCCGTATTGACTTCAATGCCATTCTTGACATTCAGATGGAGAGAGAGTGCATTGTGCATCATTGGCACCTTGTCCGGCACACATCCTGCTCCATAAAAATAAACAGCGTCGAGCGCATTGGTTTCCAGATGGGGGAGTAGTGCAGTAGCTATCTCATTCCCTATTTCTTCCTCTGATTGAAAGAAAGGATTCATACCTTTCGTAACTATCTGTCGGACGAGTTGTCCTTGTCCTACAACGCACCAATCGGTCTTTGTAGAACCACTATCTGCTATTAATATCATATCTTTATATATATTTTTTTCTTATACAATAGGTAACCGATGCTCCAGTTGAGTATCACAAATAGAAGGGCGAATGCTAATGAACCGGGGTAATCACCCAATAAAGGCTGAAGAATACCGCTATAAATGTAACCATGCAGGCTGGTTGTTGCTCCGTCCAATGTGACTCGTATGTTCCCCAATAAAATAGAAAGTACAGCTGCTAGTACATAGATAAAGAGTGGATTTACACCAAACGATTCAAAGAACCGGCTCCACGATTTATAGCCTTTTACATCGATAATCCAAATAAGTAGTGCCAGGAAACTGGAGCCCAGTCCACAAGTGACAATGGCGAAGGTAGGCGACCATATTTTCTTATTGATCGGACAGCCGTAGCTGAGCAGGAATCCTAAAAAAGTAAGAATTGTTCCGATAAGGAACAGGCGTTCGAGTTTTTCGTTGATGTCCTTTACTTCCATTAGCAGTTTGCCAACGCAGAAACCTATCAGCACGTGTGCAATGGCCGGGATAGTACTTAACAGTCCTTCGGGATCGATGCCATTATCCTTGTACATATGTGCTTCTCCAAGCACTGCACGGTCAACGACGGAAAGTATGTTCGTGTCGTTATATTCGAACCCATTACCAGTGATAAGCAGGATAAAATAACCTACCAACAAAGTTACAATCAGATAGGGGATATATTTGTGCTTCATCGTTAAAGCGATGATAGCAGTTGTGCCATAGCACAGTGCTAAGCGCTGCATCACTCCTAAAATACGGATATGATCGAAAGTCCAGACTGATTGCCCAAGCCGTGATAAAAAAGAGATTTCTTCACCGGAAAGAGAATTCCAGGTGCGGCAAAACATAGAGAACCAGGCGATGCCCAGACCAATGGCAAAGATGACAATGGTACGTTTAAGAATCTTCAGGGCGGCTGAGTGACTGAATTCAAAGTTATATTTCCGCAGGGAAATGTAAGTGGATATTCCCATGATAAACATGAAAAAAGGGAATACAAGATCGGTTGGTGTTAAACCATTCCATTTAGCGTGTCCTAACGGGGCGTAGACGTATGACCACGAACCGGGATTGTTCACCATAATCATTCCTGCTATGGTGATACCTCTTAATATGTCGAGGGCTAAGAGACGTTTGCTGGTTGTTTTATTCATTTCTAATGGCTTTATGTGTTAAGTTTATATTTGGGGTTAACGGGCTTTAGTACATTCGTCTACCAGATAGGCGATAGACACATAGGCAATACCTGTGTTGGTAGTAAGGCCAATTTCGCAGGTACGACTATTGGAATATCCGGTTTGTATTCCTGCTTTTTCCAATTGCGGACGCAACTTGCGTAAAGCATAACTATTGACTTCCGGATGAGTAAAACCTTTGTCTCCGGCAAAACCGCAACAACCTACCTCTTCGGGTATGACGACTTGTGTGGAACAGAGCCGCGCCAGGGAAAGCAGGGTGTTTGCCAATCCCATTCTACGCATAGAACAGGTGATATGAATCGCTACCGGACGATTGATGGGGGTGAATTCCAGTTTATCACGTAAAAAGACATAGATGAATTCTGCTGGTTCATATAGCTTCATTTTTTTTATGGTTTCACGCATACGATGAAGGCAAGGGCTCTGGTCGCACAATACCGGATATTTTCCATTTTCGGAAGCCTCCCATAAAGAAGCTTCCAGCTCTGCTGATTTTCGGTCGGCAATATCCGGCATGCCTTTGCTTTCCCAAATCGTACCGCAACACAGTTTTTCCATATCTTTTGGGAAGATAACTTCGTAACCCGCTTTTTGCAGGAGAGACAACATCTTATCCACGAGAGGTTGGCTTTCACGTGATTTACCGGGTAACCCCATTGTCTGGTTGATACAACTGGGAAAATAAACAACCTTATTTAATTGAAAGTTGAAAGTTGAAAATTGAAAATTGGCTGTGCTGTTACCCTGCATGTTTTTTTCCTTCTCCATTCTCCCCTCTCCCTTCTCCCTTCTCTTATAGCTTTTGGGCATAGCCGGAGTCCATTGTGGGATACCCAAGACATTATGCATTCCTTTGGTGAGGGTGGTCATAGCAGAAGTTCCTAATACGGAATGGGCTGCATTTGCGAGGGTTAACATCGGACGCAGGCAACTTTTTATACCGGCAAAATGATTGGCGGCAAAGTTTCCTACAGAATAGCCAAAGCTATTTTGCGGAAGCTCTTCCTGACGGATGTCGTGCGTCAGGTCACCTGTGTTGATACCCATGGGACAGGACATTGAACAAAGGCCGTCTCCGGCGCAAGTCTGGTTTCCGGGGTAGCGGTATTGTTTTTGTAGAGTGGCGAGGCGTTCGGGATCATTACCGTTTTGTTTCAGCCTGGATATCTCACGGCGTAATACAATGCGTTGACGTGAAGAAAGGGTAAAACCACAAGTCAGGCAATTGACTTCACAAAAACCACACTCGATGCATTTGTCTACATGTGGATTCGTGAGTGGTAACGGCTTGAAGTTTTTGATATGGCACAGTGGGTCATCATTAAAGATAACACCGGGGTTTAACAGATTTTGCGGATCGAAAAGCGCTTTTACCGCTTTCATAATCTCATAGGCTTTCTCACCCCATTCGTATTTTACGAACGGTGCCATATTACGTCCCGTACCGTGCTCGGCCTTTAGTGAACCGTCATATTTATCCACCACTAATGTTTTGACATCATTCATTAGTTCTTCGTAGCGTTTTACTTCGGCATCGGTACTGAAAGACTGATTAATAATGAAATGATAGTTACCTTCGAGGGCATGTCCGTAAATACAGGCGTCATCATATCCATGGCGTGCAATGAGTAGCTGTAACTCAGCTGTTGCCTCGGGTAAGTCTTCTATGTGGAAGGCTACGTCCTCGATGAGGCAGGTTGTTCCCGGTTGACGGGTTCCTCCCACAGAGGGGAAGATCCCCGAACGAATGGCCCAGTATTTGGAGTATTCTTCCGGTTTGTCTGTAAAACGAACCGGTATATAAGTATCGAAGGATGCTAAAGTCTCTTCTATGGCAGTTATGTTTTGAGCAAGTTCTTCTTTACTATGTGCTTTAGTTTCTGTAAGTACAGCTGTTAGTCCCTTACCAGTCGAATCGTTGACGGATGCCAGAGATTTCCAATCAAGCAGTTCGGCACCTTTCACAATCCATTCACCTTTTTCGTTGGTGAGTTTCTTCATTGCCACCACCGCCCGGCATGCTTCTTTGATGTCGCTGAAATAGAGCATTGCACTGGCTTTGTGAGGATAATCATACTCCGTTTTCATAGTTACCTCGGAGAGGAAAGCCAATGTACCTTCCGAACCTACCATTAAATGTGTGATAATATCAAACGGGTCATCGAAGGCGATGAACGGTAGTAGATTTAATCCGGTGACGTTTTTAATAGAGTATTTGTAACGAATGCGTGCGCTCAACTCTTCATCTGTACGAATCAGGTCGCGTAGTGTCTGAATTTGTGTAATGAATCCGGCATGTCTCAACAGGAACTCTTGTTTACTGATATCACTGCCGGTATCCAGTATCGTTCCGTCCACAAATACAATACGTGCCGACAATAACATTTTGTCACTATTGGCATGTGTACCACAATTCATACCCGAAGCATTGTTCATTACGATACCGCCTACCATGGCACTTTTTACAGAGGCCGGGTCGGGGGCAAATTTACGTCCGAAGGGCTGTAACAGTTCATTAACACGTTGTCCGATAATACCGGGCTGGAGGGTTATTTGTTCGTAGTCGGAGGAAATACTGTATTTCTCCCAGTGTTTTCCTGCCACGATAAGGATAGAGTCACTGATGGCTTGCCCTGATAAACTGGTCCCCGCTGCACGGAAAGTTACCGGCAACAGATGACGGGTTGCCGCACATAATAAATCCGAAACCTCCTGCTCATTGGCGGAGCGGATTACAATTTGGGGAATGAGGCGATAAAAACCTGCATCCGTTCCCCATGCCAACCGGCGAAGTTCGTCAGTATAAATTCTTTCTTGCGGGATGAATTGTGAAATCTCCTGCAAAAATGCCAAGTGCTTACTTCCTTTATTCATTTCTATTTGTATAAATAATATTTCTTTGACAGTTGGCGGAAACTATCCACGTCTTTATACCAATAGTCGCGGATATCTTCCCAGCGATTACGTTTACTGAACCGTTCGCGTATTTCGTTTGAACCACTTACTTTATCAAACATGTCAAAACGTCCTTTATCTGCATGGTCAAATATAGCATGTTCCGGATAGAGAGTGGCTATTTCCTGCATGACAAGGAATTGTATTTCACTCAACGCAGCTTTCCGATAGTCCATGATATGCACTTGTACGCCTTGCAGATGTTCGCCTTTACCTACAGAATAGAACGGTTTAAGATGTATCGGGCGGAAGATGACTCCGGGCAACTGTAACTTATTCAGATTATCTGCCAGTTCTTCAGCTTTCACCCAGGGAGCAGCAAACATCTGAAACGGAATAGTATAGCCCACTCCGATAGACATATAACCGAGTTCTCCAAGTATTCCCGATACAGGATAGAAGAAGGCAGAGTGCGGATGCGGGATGTGCGGAGAGGAAGGAATCCATTGTAAACCTGTTTGAACATAATCCATTTTACGTTTCCAGCCTTTCATTTTCACCACGTGCAGGTTGCACTGTTTGCCTAACATCTTTTCACCGTTCAGCATCAGGGCCAACTCACCACAAGTGAGTCCGTAAAGGTACGGAATCTTAAATTGACTAACAAAAGAAATGTATCTCTCTTCTGTCAGGTTACCTTCAATTTTTTCCCCTCCTACCGGATTGGGACGGTCAAGTACGATAAATTCCTTTCCATTTTCGGCAGCAGCTTCCATAGCTACCCCCATAGTGCTGATATAGGTGAAAGAGCGGCAGCCGATATCCTGTATGTCGTATACAAGTACGTCGATGTCTTTCAGCATTTCCGGAGTGGGTTTGCGTGTTTTCCCATAAAGAGAATAGACAGGCAGTCCGGTAGAGGAATCGGCTGAATTATCGACTTTATCTCCGGCATGGACATCGCCCCGTACACCATGTTCGGGGCCATATAATGCTACCAGATTCACGTTGGGGGCTTCGTGAAGAATGTCAATCGTAGATTTCAGTTGGTTGTCTACACCGGTAGGATTGGTGATCAGTCCCACACGTTTACCTTCGAGGCATTTGAAGTTCTGTTCTTTCAGAACTTCAATACCCGTCTTGATTTTGATTTTCTGTGCCTGTGTGGTGAGGGCCAGCAGGCAACAAGTGCTAAGAATAATAAATCGAAATTTGTTCATAAGTTTTTCTGTTTCGAATCGTTATTGTTTTTCGGGGGTTTCTGTTTCTGCAACTTCTTCTTTTTTACCGTAATTAGGGTCAATCTTAATAAATGCGCAAACAGCAATGGTTGCTGCACAACAGATCATTACCCAGATAAAGAATTTCTCGTAACCGATATGTTCCTGTAACCAACCGGCCATCATGCCCGGTAACATCATACCCAGTGCCATGAAAGCAGTACAAATGGCATAATGTGCCGTCTTGTGTTCGCCATCCGAATAATAAATCAGGTAAAGCATATAGGCTGTAAATCCAAATCCATAACCAAACTGCTCTATAAATACACAAATGTTAATGGTAAGAAGGTCTTGTGGTTGGAAATATCCGAGATAGACAAATGTAATACAAGTCAGGGAGATGCTCCATGCCATGGGCCATAGCCATTTCTGTAATCCTCCTTTGGCTGCACAGATTCCTCCGATGATTCCTCCGAGGGTAAGTCCGATAATACCGATAGTACCATATACCCAACCCACTTCGGCCGTGCTCAATCCTAAGCCTCCTTTTTCAATAGGGTCCAGCAAAAAGGGATTGATGAGTTTTACTAATTGGGCTTCAGGCAAACGGTAGAATAACATAAAGAGAATGGCAACACCTGCTTGTGGTTTTTTAAAGAAAGAAGTAAAAGTAGCAAAGAACTCTTTGAATATATTACTTGCCGTGACATTGCCTACTGCCGGTTTATCAGCGGAAGGATGTGGAAGGATATAGCTGTGATACAAATAAAATGCAATAAATAATCCCGCAAGAATATAAAATGTGATACTCCATGCCATGGCTATAGTGGAAGTCCGTTTTTCCAGTTCTCCTGCCAGTACAACCAGAAGTCCTTGCCCCGCTATAGTGGCAATGCGATAAAAAGTACTTCGTATTCCGACATACATGGCCTGGTCTCGTACACTTAAAGCCAGCATATAAAATCCGTCAGCGGCTATGTCGTGTGTTGCCGAGCTGAAAGCCACTAACCAGAATATAGCGAGAGTTATCTGAAAGAAATTAGGCATGGGAATAGTAAAGGCTATTCCGGCGAGTCCGGCTCCTACGAGAAGCTGCATGGTCACTACCCACCAACGTTTTGTTTTTAATAAGTCAATAAAGGGACTCCAGAAAGGTTTGATTACCCAGGGAAGGTATAGCCAACTGGTATATAGAGCAATATCTGTATTAGAGATACCTAACTTTTTGTACATAATAACTGAGATAGTCATTACGGCTACATAAGGCAGTCCTTGTGCAAAATAAAGTGTCGGTATCCATGCCCACGGTGATAGTTTCTTATTTTTCATAATGATTGTTTTAGTATCGTTTTTCAATAGCAGCTCCAATATAATAATGTAGCAGAATTGTGTCATAAGTATATCCCTGTTCACCCATTACTGCGGCACCAATCTGACAAAGGCCTACACCATGCCCCCAGCCCGCACCGGTGAGAATGAATTTGCCCGGGATAGTATCTTTTATATCTGTTTTATCAATGACAAATGCCGAACTGTACAGATGAGAAGGTGACAATGTCCTTCTGATTTCAAGTTCCTTACCAATGGTCATTGTTTTCTTTGTACCAATGATTTTAAGTTTTACGATCCGGGCAGACGTTCCGCGTTCTACAGGAATTAAGTCGATTATCTGTCCATAATCAATGCCGGAACGTTTGAAGATAAGTGCTGCTAATTCCTCTTGCGTATATTCTATTTTCCAGCGATAAAAATCAGTAGTTTCCTGATCGTAATTGTTTAGCACCTGGCTGAGTATTTTATTTTCTGTCGTATTACAGAAAGCTTCCGGAGAGCTTCGTATCCACTTTTCTGCTTCTGTTTCCATACGAAGATCGGGTAGGAAAGCCGTTGTTTTACTATCCCGTTGTTTGACGAGATAAGGATGTTTCACATCTTCCCAGCAATATTGGAACTCTTCGAATGCTCCTCCGCAGCATTTAGAGAAGCGGGCATCGCAAATTTGTCCGTTATAAGTCAGCACTTGTCCGCGGGTAGCATGAATGGCTTCCTTCACGATTTCGGTAGATGCACGGGTGATTCCTTGATAACGCTGGCAATGATCGTCGGCACACACATCAAAGTGAGTATGGTCTTCCTGATCGTACCACTTAATTAGTTGACAGTTGACAGTTGACAATTGACAGTTGGCTGCGCTATCATGCTGCATAGTAACTGTCAATTGTCCATTGTCCCCTGTCAATTGTCTACTGTCCATTGTCAATTGTCCCCTGTCAATTGTCAATTTATTAAGTAGCCAGCTGCGTGAAATCACTGCATGTGCTTTCAGTAATTCCAAAGAAGCGTTGGCACTCATTTCCGAGGAGATGACACTGACTAAATAATCCTCTACGTTAACGCGGTTGATACCGGTGAGGGTATTGTTTTCTATGATAATTTTCAGGGCTCCCTGAAAACGTTGGTTTTCTTTTCGTTCCCAGTGAAAATTGATACCGATGGTGACATCCTGCAATTCGAAAGAGTCTGTAGCCTCGTACAGAGGTTCAAACAGTAGTTCTTCATAATGATGGTTTCTCCAAAGGATTTTTCCATCATCGAAAAGAGCGGTTTGTTTCCCACTTACTTCTGCACCGTTCATGCGATAGGTATTCAACAGAGTGAATTCTATCTTTTGTCCGGACAGGATACCTACATGTACTTTAGGCTCTTTCATAACTGTTCTTTTATGCGTTGTCTTAATTTGTAAAATTCGTCTGTACTGAGGCAGACTTCTCCGAGGATTGCCGCAATATCCGTTGCCGTTAGTTTCTCAAAATCTTTTTCCAGTGGGGTGATGAATACTCCTCCCATATCTACGGATGCCGGACTGATAAGAATATTGGCATCTCCTTCGGCTGTGTAGCAGGAAGGACGGTGTTTGGAACGCGGAAAAATGCAGACTACCCATTGTCCGCCTTCAACCCAGGTAAGCAGATTCATCATTGGCTCTTCCTCACCCGGTTTCTGTTCCATAGCGTTGTATACTACATTGAATAGGATGATGGCATCTTCCCGGTTGGTTGCTTCCAGGACCAATGTATTACGGGGGGCATCGTTCAGATAAGATAGTGTAGCTGTTTGGTAAGTCACAATTTTGCCGGCCTTCTTGTTTTTCCACTCTTGTTCAAGAGGGAGAAAACCTTTGTTTCCTGCCTGGAAGTGTACATGGTCGGGGGCGGATGCTCCGCATTTGGGACCGTTGTAGAAAACTACATAGTCCTGAGCATAAGTTGCTAAGTCCAGCATGTCGCCAAAGCGATTTTTAATACGTTGGTCTACATGCTCTAAAGCCGGTACAGTCAGATGTTTCGGAAAGATAGGAAACGGATTGACCAGTATCTGGTAATTCTCTTTGAACGGAAGCCCTCTTTGGACAGCCGGCAGATTGGCGGGACAAAGGAAGCATTTTCGTTCCTGTATAGACTTTGTATCCACTTTAGCTGCCGAAGAAACGATGCGTGCAGGATTAAACTGTACTTTATAGTGCGTACCGTTCACATCCAGTTCTTTTACTTTGACCCGGCTTAGAGCTGTATAATTGTTTTTTGCCAGCTCCCATGAAGAGAGCTGGTCACTGAACAATTTTTCTATTTTTAATTTTGTATCCATCCCTATTATTACATTTGACGACGATTCATTGCTATACGGGCTTGTAATTCCCAGGTACGAATACGGTCTTTATACAAATTGTGCCCGTTCATTTTCACTACATCCAGTGCTGCATCCGAGTTGTCATCCCAACGGCGACACAGATAGACTACATCGTACACACGTCCTATCTGGTATTGGCGGGAGAAGTTCAATCCTAAGGCATAATCTTCCCCATAACTGGTGTTAGGAACTTTGATTTCGCGTAATACCGGGGTATAGAATGCGCGTGGAGCACCTAAACCGTTGATGCGTAAAGCATTGTTACGTCCGTTCTCGGGAGTCCATTCTTTATGGTCGATAATGCCCGGGGCGATCATATTCATATTGAAGTCCGTCATCATGTATGTACCTACCACCATTGCACAATTCTGTTCATAGAATGCCTGCACCATTGTTGTCAGGGTATTTTCATCTTTATACACATCGTCGCTGTCCAGTTGTACGGCAAACTTGCCACATTTCTCATGATGTACACCCAAATTCCAGCAACCGCCTATACCCAAATCATTCCGTTCGGGGACGATGTGGATGAGGCGCTCGTCGGAGGTAAATTCACGAATAGCATCTGTCGTTCCGTCGGTAGAGTGATTGTCGATGATGATGAGGTTGAATTTGAAATCTGTTTTTTGATTTAATACCGATCGTATGGCATCTTTAATCGTACGGATACGGTTGCGTACCGGGATAATGACAGAAGCTTCATATTCAAAATTACCGGCACTGAATTCGATTTTTTTGAATTCGGGAGCCAGATAGCCACCTATCTCTTTCAGATGTTCTGTGCAGGCTTGTTCCATCTCTATTTGTAGTCCCCGGTTTTTAGGGTCTACATAGTCGAATATTTTTTCACCACTTTTGCGGGTATCGTTTTCCACTTCGGAGTACAGGTATTCGTTAATGTGAACCAGTGCTTCTTTTTGTGACAATTTCAAGCGTAGATCATACAGTCCGGCAAACTGATAATCAGCTTTCATACGACTCACTGCTTCTTTCAATGCACTGGCTTTGTATAGTAACACCGAACCGAAGTTGAAATCATCACGGAGGCTTCCCGGCTGATAATCTATTACCGGTGCATTCTTTTGAACACCTTCCGCCACCTGATAATGATCGGCATACACCATACCTGCGTTGCTGTCTTCGGCAATATGGATCATACGTTCGAAGGCGAACATACCTGGTGACAGTGTTGTATATTTGGTATAAAGCAGGGTATAGTCCGCATCGGAGTGTGCAGCAACAGCGCGCATTGCTGCACTGGAGTTAAGTGCAGATACGGTTAATATGTCACAACCCGGAAGGGGAGTGGCTGTCGTTTCTGTTGTGAGCAGATAGATTTTCTTTATCAGATCGGAGCTTTGTAAGCTCAGAACTGTTTTTTCAGCTTGCGCTGCATTTGCAAAAGGGATAAAGCAATTGATTGTAGTTTTCATATCTTAGTTCTTTATTATTGTTTTTATTCTTTCCATTCCAATAATCCGGTTTCGCCTCCGGTTGCGGTGAATAACACCTGGTGGCGGTTGATAGGAACAACCGTACTGATAAGCGAGTTGCCTGTTTTATGCTTCCATAATATCTTGCCTGTCAGTGGTTCCAATGCAAAGATAAGTCCTCCTTTGGTGCTGCCAAACATCACTCCGTCTTTTTCTACTTGCATGGAAGGGGCATGCTCATAGCCAAAACCGACGTTGGAACTCCACAGTTGATCCGGTTTATCGCCTTTCGTTGAAAAACAGACAATGCTGTCATTCATTGTTTTACTGTATATCCGTTCTTTATCGGCAGATAGACCGATTGTTTCGCGTACGGTGGACTGGAAGGTACGCCATACGGTTTCTCCGGTTTCCAGATCAATGGCGGTCATGGCACGTTGAGGATCGGTAATGAAAACTTTGCCATTTGCTGCTACCGGCCATACTGCCGCAGGAGAGAAGTGCATGCGGGTCAGCCCGCCCGTCCATTTCCATAACTCTTTACCTTCTTTTTTACTCAAAGCATAGAGCGTATTGTCCCATGCACCAAAGATCACTTTGTCACCTTCAACGAGCGGACGGGTTTCTATATAGCCTTTTACACCTGTATATGCCCATATGAGTTCCCCGGTTCTGATGTCAATGGCACGGAAGGTATGATCACTGGCACCTATGTAGGCTATTCCGTTGTCTATCGTTACAGCTCCCAGCACCGGTTCTCCGGCTTCTATTTTCCAGAGTAATGTTCCGTTATCGGCATTCAAACCATAAATATGTTTATCTGCAGAGCCAAATACAACGATACCATCGGCTGCGGCAGGAGTACCAACAATACGGTTGCCTGAGTGGAAACTCCAGAGCTTTTTCCCTTTTTTCAGGCTGTAGGCGGTTAAGATGCCCATATCGTCACCAACGAAAACCTGTTCTTTCTCTATGGCCGGTGAACAATAGATACCCACACCCGTTTGTACGAGCCATTTTTCTTTTACCTGTGGATATTCTTTGTTGACAGAGAAATCGGGATACTTATCTGTTGCTCCTTTCGCATCGTAGTACGGTTTTGTTAAAGAGAGTGCGCACCACTTTTTAGGTTGTTCACCAATTTTCTGTTCATAAACGAATACAGAATCGGGAGTTATCTCATAGACACTGTATCCGCCTACCGTATCTTTCCCCCGCAGATTGGAACGGTTGATGATTCCCGGAATACCGTCATAAGAGAAAAACTGATTTTTGTGATAATGCCCACCCATGAACGCACGGATGTTAAAGGGGCGCACTGCATCAGTTACGTCATACCAATTGTCCACATCTCCTTTTAACAGCGGATAGTGGGTAACCAGAAATACAGGCTTTTCTTTTCCTGCCTTTTTCAGTTCGTCTTTCAACCATGTAATGTCCTGAGGCACTACATGGCCGTCTGCCATGCGCATTAACGGGCCGGAGTTGAATCCTAAAAAGAGAAAGCCTTTGTGCTCAAATTTAAAACGCTCTCCGCCAAAGATATGTCCGAAGTCGGTCACACCGCTTTCACTCCATTTTGTTTCATGGTTTCCGGGAATGATGTAATATTTCACCTTTAGTTGCCCGAGAGCTGTTTTTACTTTTTTCATAGAGGCACGATCTCCTTCTTCGGTTATATCTCCGGTTACCAGTACAAAATCAATTCCTTGTGTCTTGTTCACCTGATTGATGGAGTTCTGGAGATCTTCAAAGGCTGTTCCCTTATTCGTGACATGAATATCTGTGAGAAGAGCGAAACGAAAATGCTCTCCTGCCTGCGCCTGAATTGTAGTGTACACTACAAATAGGAATGCGATACAGGTATATACTTTTCTGTTCATCTGAGTGTGTTTTTTGTTTTGGATTAAAATAATTTGTTATTTGCTCTTTTTTATGAGCAGGCAGAGTCCGATAAAAGTAAATAGTGCATTGAATATTAGCAATTCATAGCTGAACTGATACCCGTTGAACCATCTTTCTGAGTTTTTCTGTAATATGAAGCATAGGATGGGGGAGGCAATGGCTACCCAGGGAATATACTTGTCGCGAACCTGCTTTTTGGTGAAAATGCCAAAGGCGAAAAGTCCCAGGATGGGGCCGTAAGTATAGCTGGCAAGAATATAAACGGCATCAATCACGCTTGTGTTATTCAACAGATTGAATACAAAGATAACAACCCCCATCGTTATTGCCATACCGATGTGCACACGTTTACGTATCTTTACCAGTTCATTTTCCGCTTTATTTTTAGCGCCTAATATATCTACTGTAAATGAGGTAGTCAGGGCGGTCAGTGCCGAACCGGCTGCAGAATAGGCTGCTGAAATCAGACCGATGATAAACAGAACTCCTACGATGGCAGGAAAATAGTCACCGGTAGCTATCATCGGGAATAACTCATCACTTTTCTCCGGATTTTCAATGCCTTGCCGGGCTGTGAATATATAGAGCAATACTCCCAACATAAGGAATAGTAAGATGACGAAGAATTGAGAGATACCACTGGTGATCATGTTTTTTTGTGAATCTTTGAAATTCTTGCAGCTTAGGTTTCGCTGCATCATGTCCTGATCCAGTCCTGTCATGGCAATCATGGTGAATACTCCTGCCAAAAATTGCTTGAAGAAATAACGTTTGTCGTTCACGTCATCAAAGAAAAACATGCGTGAGAAGTCATTTTCGGATATAGTAGCAATCATACTTCCGAAACCCAGGTGAAGATCGGAAGCAATGTAATATATACATAGTACTACAGATACTACCAGACAAAATGTTTTTAATGAATCTGTCCATATTAATGACTTTACTCCTCCACGGAAAGTATAGAGCCAAACAAGAGCTATGGTGATAATCACGTTCAGTATGAACGGGAGATGGAAAGGCTCAAAAACAAGTAGTTGTAGTGTGAGGCAAACAAGGAATAATCTTACGGCTGCTCCCAGCATTTTTGAAATAAAAAAGAACCATGCACCTGTCTTATAAGAAGAAATTCCAAATCGGTTTTCAAGATACTCATAGATGGATACTAAATTCATCCGGTAGAAAAGCGGTATCAAAACAAAGGCTATAATAATTTGTCCTGCAACAAAACCAAGTACCATCTGTAAATAAGAGAATCCGCTTGCAGCAACCATACCCGGTACCGACACAAATGTAACTCCTGATATACTCGAACCAATCATGGCAAATGCTACTACATACCAGGTTGATTTACGATTCCCTACAAAGAAACCTTCATTATCGGCTTTTCTGCCTGCAATGTATGAGATTGTGAACAGGATAACGAAATAGGCTGCAATAGTAATTAAGATGGCAATTGGACTCATGGGGCAATTTACATTTTTATAGTTTAACAATTTAAGATAAAAAACAGAGAGAAACGGCTATTCTTCATATAAAAGGTAAGGTCTGCGTTGTACTTTAAACTTTTCTACGTCCTCTTTCCACATTGCTTTTATCTCATCGGCATCTTTTCCTTGTTCGATCATTTTGCGGACATAATCCGTACCTATCAGTCGTTCAAAGAATGGGCGGAAAAAGTAATCATCCATATTCAGGTTTCGGTAAGCGTCAATAAGGTAGCTCAAATCTACTCCTTTTTTTCTTATTTCTTCCTCACTTAACGCGCTTAAATTCACACCGTGGCAAAGCCTGCCAAGTTGGGGAGGGTTTTTGGCTCCTGATGTGCTTTGTGGCGTAAAGCTATAATTGTATCCTGTCATATTGGGGTGACCGTATACCTGAAAAGGCAGTTGTGTGCCTCTTCCTAAGCTGACGGGAGTTGCTTCAAAATAGCAAATAGACGGGTAGAGGTATACTGCTTTCATATTGGGTAGGTTAGGAGAGGGAGGGATAGGCAGCTGATACATTGTCTGGTGGGTATAGTTTTTGCATTTTATTACTGTAACGTCACAGATACGGGAAGCCGGCAACCAGCGTTCACCATTAACCATGAGTGCTAATTCTCCCAAAGTCATCCCATGTACTACCGGGATAGGAAGCCAGCCAACTCCCGATTTATATTTCATATCTAAAATAGGACCGTCTACATAATGCCCGTTTGGATTGGGACGGTCCAGAATCAGCATTTTACGGTTATACTCCGCGCAGGCATCCATCAGGCGTACCATAGAGGCATAATACGTATAAAATCGTAAACCTACATCTTGTATATCGACTATCAGCAAATCGAATTTGCGCATGGAATCCTCACTGGGTTTACCCAATTGGCCATCATATAACGATAGAATAGGTACCCCTGTTTTTTGATCTACCGAACTTGAAACATGCTCTCCTGCATCTGCATTACCACGGAAGCCGTGCTCCGGAGAGAAAATTGCAACTACATTAATCTTATTCTCTAATAATACATCCAGCAGGTGCTTATTTCCCACCATACCGGTGTGATTTGAAAAAACAGCAATTCTCTTATTCTTTAATATAGGTAAATAGTCATTCGTTTGTTCTGCACCTACAATCACCCGGCTTTGTTTTGCCTGGCAGTGGAGAGTGATGAACGCTAAAATGACTATAAATAGAATCTTTTTCATAATATATTATATAAGGGAGAGTTCTTTATCTGCAAAGATAATATATGTTTTAATATTAGAAACATATATTTTTATATTTTTGTAATTATAATCAATAATTTGCAAATTGACAATCTTGCGTTTTAAAGCATATTTTAGTAGAATGTAAATATATTTATTGGATGGGGTAATGGAATGAGAAGGTTGTATTTTATCTCTGTACTTTGTTGAATATAGGACGATTACAAGAATGTACACTTTTGTATGATAAGAGTGTGCATTATTATATTGCGAAAGTGTACATTCTTGCGTGTATAAAGTGTACACTTTTGTTTTAGAGGAATCAGTTTAAATGACTATGCCTGTATTCACTTTACACATTTTGGTTAATATCTACTGTTTTCCTTCACAGTTTCTTGATTGTTTTACTGTTTCACTTTACACCTTCAGGAATACCTTATTGACTATCTTACCAGTTCGTCTTTCCGATCATAAATCAATACATCCCATAAACAGTGTATTTTTTCAGCTTCTAAATTAGCTATTTATTAACTATCCTGCAAATCATATTATGAAAAACACCGCGGTGGTTTGCCTTAGCGGCTGGAGGCGCGAAGCCTCCAAAGAGCGTTAAGCGGCTACACTTGC